>ERZ1026854.3-NODE-3-length-279006-cov-8.579120_pt1 | contig 279006 bp, 226 predicted proteins | sample MGYA00380157_ERZ1026854 | MGnify/ENA primary metagenome ERZ1026854 (study PRJEB33269, sample SAMEA4719793) | human gut metagenome | biome: human-associated habitat; feature: organic feature; material: feces | place: Cameroon | collected 2013-10 ...
GCGTCGTTTATTTGGGACTCGGAAGTTTCTTCCTCTCAGTCTTTTCAATGAACTTTCAATTCAAATCAACACTTGATTTCTCATCGTGTTAACCACCTGTATTTCTCAAATGGGCTGCAAAGATACGGACTTTTTGGAAACTACCAAACATTTTCTCGTTTTTTTTCGATTATTTTTTCTACTTTTGCCCCCACAATGGAGAGATTGATGGAAAACGGACAAAATAAAGAACAAAAAAGCGCCTCTCTATGGCAACTTTTCGGAGTGTTCGCAAAGATTGGCGCGTTCACAATCGGAGGAGGCTACGCCATGATTTCGCTCATCCAGAACGAAATCGTGCGCAGGAAATGGCTGAGCGAGGATGATTTCTCCGAGCTCATAACCCTCTCCCAGACAGCCCCGGGGCTTCTTGCCGTCAACATATCCATATTCACCGGGTTCAGACTCCGCGGAGTAAAGGGCAGCATCGTGGCGACGCTCGCGAGCATACTACCGTCATTTCTCATAATACTCGCGATTGCGATGGCATTCAGCGGATTTCAGGACAATCCGATTGTAATTCGCGTATTCAAAGGAATACGTCCCGTCGTCGTCGCACTTATCCTCGTTCCTATGATAAACATGGCGCGAAAATCGGACGATACATGGTGGAAATGGATTCTCTCGGCGGTCGTTCTTGCCCTTGTCGGGTTTCTCGGAGTCTCACCTATATATATACTTCTCTGTGTCATCGTCATATTTCTCGGGATATCCGTATATCGCGAAAAAAGAATGAAATCGGAGAACACGAAATAACCCGGAAAACATGATATTCCTTCAGCTTTTCTATACATTCTTCGTCATCGGGACGTTCACAATCGGAGGGGGCTATGCGATGCTTTCGCTAATCCAGCATCAGGTCGTCGAGGTCCACGGATGGATTACCGATGCGGCGTTCACCGACATTGTGGCGATTTCACAGATGACCCCGGGTCCCATAGGCATCAATTCTGCGACATACATCGGCTACACGGTGCTCCAGAATGCCGGTGCGGCGGAATGGATGTGCGTCCTTGGTTCCTTTACTGCGACAAGTGCCGTGGTGTTGCCATCGTTCCTCATCGTTCTGGGAATATGTTTCGCATTTGAAAGGTTCAGCCGCAGCAATATATATAAAGGTGTGATGAACGGGCTGAAACCCACAGTCGCCGGACTTATCGGAGCGGCCGCCGTACTCCTGATGACGCCGGAAAATTTTCCCGACTGGAAGTCTTGGGTGCTGTTCGCAGCGGCATTCGTCGCACACATGTTCTTTAAGGCGAACGCGATTCTGATTATTGTCGTGGCGGGAGTGTTGGGCTATATCATATATTGATTATGAACTGGTTTTTAGACTTATTTGAGAAACAGACATTTACGCAGGCGATTGTTGTGCTGTCGCTTATCTGTGCGGTGGGGCTGGCCTGCAACAAGATAAAGTTCAAGGGAGTGTCTCTGGGGATTACATTTGTGTTTTTCGCGGGGATTCTCGCGGGACATCTCGGGTTTATGATTGATCCTCAGATGCTTGCGCTTGCGCAGAATTTTGGACTGATACTCTTCGTCTATGCGCTCGGAGTGCAGGTGGGACCGAGTTTCTTCCCATCGCTGAAGAAAGGAGGCATCAAGCTGAACATGCTGGCTTTCGGAGTGCTCGCGCTCGGGATTCTCATGACACTCGGAGTATGGTGGTGCACGGGCTTGTCACTGCCTGTGTCGATGGGACTATTCTCTGGAGCGGTGACAAACACCCCTATGCTCGGAGCGGCGCAGCAGGCGCTTCTGGATCACTCGCCTTCCGCAACTACTGTCTCTAACGAGATGGCGATGGCCTGCGCGGTGGGATATCCCTTCGGCGTGATGTGCGTAATTCTCTGTGTCATAATCCTAAAGGCCATATTCCATAAGGGCACGAAGGAGGAAAAGGATCTACACGACAATCCGACATTCATAACGGAGTTCGTCATCAGCAATCCGGCGATATTCGGAAAGACAATTAAGGGAATCATGAAGGGAACATCCTTTCATATCGTGGTGTCGAGGGTATGGAAATTCACCGATAAAGAACATGAGGAGGGGCCGAAGGGAATGGTGATAATACCTAACGGAGACACGGTGCTCGAAGAGGGGGAACACGTGCTCGCGCTATGCAAGGAAAAGGAGGTCGGGATTGCCGAGCGGCTGTTCGGAAAGATTGTGGATAAGGATTGGAACAAGAAGGATATAGATTGGAACTCGATTGACGGACAACTTGTGTCACGCCATGTGCTTGTGACCAAGGAAAAGGTGAATGGAGCGAAAATCGGGGATCTGCATCTTCGTAACTCATTCGGAATCAATGTTACGAGAGTGAACCGCGCAGGAATCGACATCCTTCCGTCGAGCAGCCTCGTACTCCAGATGGGCGACAAGCTCACCATCGTCGGACAGGCGAAGGCGATTGACAATGTGGCCGCAGTGCTGGGAAATAAGGAAAAGGAATTGAGAAATCCGAATATGTTCTCGATTTTCATCGGAATCGTGCTGGGACTGATTCTCGGATGCATCCCTCTGTCAATCCCGGGAATGAGCGTGCCGATTAAGCTCGGAATTGCCGGAGGACCGATTATCGTGGGGATTCTCATGGGTGCCTACGGGCCACGCTTCCATCTCACGACCTACACCACCTACAGCGCCAACCTGATGCTGCGCCAGCTCGGTCTGACGGTTTATCTTGCCGCTCTTGGACTGAGCGCAGGTCCAGGGTTCTTCGATACCGTGTTCCGCCCGGAAGGGCTGCTTTGGATTGGGGTAAGCATCCTGCTTGCCATTGTTCCGATTCTGATTGTCGGTTTTGTGGCGTCAAAGTTCTGCAAGACCGACTACGCGTCCAATGTCGGGATGCTCTGCGGCGCGATGGCAAACCCAATCGCCCTCAACTATGCGCTGAGCACGGTCGAGGACGACGAACCTTCAGTAGCCTACGCCACTGTCTATCCGGTGTGCATGTTCTTGAGGGTAATTACTGCACAGATGCTGATGCTGTTCTGCCTATAACGGGGTTGCAAAAAAGCGGATTGCCGCGTTCCACGAAAAATTCAAATCCTCACAACCATAAGGTTGCTCCGGGTTGAATTTCTCGTGCGCCTTGCACTCCATCTTTTTATCAACCCCTCTCAAACAATGTTTTCTCAGAACAGTTTCTTGTCCAATGACGAGTCCATATTACCGAGCATAGGCGAGATCTTAGGAAATCTGCCGTTAACCTTGGTGGTAGCAGTCTTGAAAAACTCCACCTTGGAGTCATCGGAATCATACAGTTTCGCGAGGGTTTCCTGTGCCTTAGCGGAGTCGCCAAGACGGGCGTAGGCTACAGCGCGGAGCAAGTCTTCGGACGAGGTGTCGACAAGATCGTCATAAGGTTTGCCGACTCCCAAGTTCTCAGGCCATTCAAGAGCCTCGTCGATACGCTTGAGGGCAGCCTTCGGGTTGCCCCTATCAATGCACTCTGCCGCAAGGTGGAGCTTTATGTCGCGCCACATCACATGACTGCCGCTCTGCCCCTCAAAAGGAAGGATGCGCATTCCGGTGATGACCTTATCCGCCTTGTCGTACTGCCCAAGAGCGATGAGGGTCTTGAGATAGGTGTCGCCGATGTGGAAATTATCCTTATGCCTAAGATAATATGGTTCAACAATCTTGAGAGCCTTGGCATAGTCCCCAGAGCGGTAATGCCTCATGGCGAGGCTCTGGACATAGCGCCACTGCAGAGGGTCGAGCCTCAAGGCCTTCTCAATATCGGGCTGAGAGTCCGTAAGAGCGCTTCTAAAAGCGTAGAAAGGCGCATAGTCAGGTTCATAGCCGGACAATGTCGTCACTGCCTCCGCGCGGTGTCCAAGGAAGTCCTCAAGCATCGCGAACATATACCCGGCCTTCCATCCACCGCCGTTCTTCACGGCCCATTCGAGCGGCTGCCATGACTCCGCTCTGAAAGGGAACACAAGGTCAATCGCGGACTCCTCAACCGAAGAAAGCGCGGTCGCGTCATTCCTGAGCCATGCCTTCCATGCAGCAAGCAGTGCGTTCTGCTCTGGACAGGAATCAAGAAGTCTCGTCGCCTTGTCGGAAAGACCGAGACGACTATAAAGGGCGGCGTACTCGAGATAGACCTGCCAGCGAAGTTCCTCCTTCACCGAAGCAACGAGTTCCGAAGCTGAAATCTCCCCTGCAAGCATACGCTCCATGGCCGGAAAAGGGCAAAGAGGGTCAAGCGACTCGATGGCAGAAAGCCATTTCTCCGACGGCTCTGCTTGATAGAGCAGTTCGTAGGCCGACAGGTTGTAGGCATTACCGACCAGCGACTTGCGTGCGTAATCTGCCGCCAGTTCCCTCTGACCGTCAAGAAAATGAAGCCGCGCGAGCTGCATTTGCGCTGCGCTGCGCAGTTCCGAAGTGATGGCGGCAACCTCGAAACGATCCATCGCGTCGTAAATCTTACCGAGCCCTTCGGACGCCTGACCACATATATAGTTCGCCATCGGGTCATACTCATCAATTGCCAATGCGCGTCCGGCTGTCTCATAAGCACCGGCAAAGTCCAGTTTCCTATTCAGCAAAAGCGCCTTGAGGTTCAGCGCCGGAGCGAGGGACGGTTCAAGGTCGAGAGCCTTGTCTGCGTGCATCTCTGCCTCCTTGTAATAGCGCATTCCGTAAAGATATTTCGCGTAAATCATCTGCCCCTCGGCAGAGCTGAGACTGAACTCCGGATTGATTTTGTGAGGACGATCAATCTCCTGAGTGTCAGCACTCCAAAGCCTATAAGAGCCAATATAAACCTTTACCGGAACAGCATCAGCAGGCAATCTCTCAAAGAACGGCACAGCAGTCGGAAGACTCACCTCGCGCGAGACAATCTCTCGGCCCGAAGCATCCTCGACCACAAACCTTCCGGAAAGGGCGGTGAGAGGATATATCCCCAAAACATTTCCATTCATCTTTACCACGGCACGCAGACTCACCTCATCAGCGCCGCCGATTCCCGCTACAGGAAGCCAATACTCATTCCATTCGTCGGTTCCATAAGGCGTGAAAAGAGTCTGCTTGAACGGAGTATCTACGCTATTAAGAAGATTCTGGTTGAAGAGTCTGCCGCTCTGAAGCTCGACATACTGCGGGCTCTTGTCGGTGAGCAGCCCCACCCAGATGTCACCCTGCTGCGACTGTGCCCAACTGAAGTATTTACGTCCGAGCTTTTCGTCGCGAAGGGCATAGTGGAGCATTCCAAAATCGTCATGTTTCCAATATGCACCGAAAAAGCCCTTGTGGGAGCCTCCTGGATGAAAGGATTTGTCAATGCCGAAATCCTGATTCGCATAGAGCGACAGGTCGCGACCGGCTTCATCGACTGGATATGGGCTGGTGATACCGTCATGCCCTATAGTGTATACCGACGGGTATATAAGTTCGAGGTCGTCAGAAGCCTTGACACCGGAGTTTGCCCAAGTGTAATAGGGTTGATACTCACCGGAGGCATTGTGCCAAAACGAGCGCGTCCTCAGCCACACCGCGTCCTTGGGAAGATTGATCTCCACCGTCCACGAGGTGCGGGTAAGCAGTTCGAGCACTCCGATGTAGCAGCTCACGCTTCCGTCCTCCTTAACCTCTGTCTTCCACTCAACGGGATGGGCACAAGAAGGGGCGTGGCCGATGATTCCATAGTTAAACTCAATTCCACCGCTGGTCCATGGGCCACGGAGTGAGATTTCACGGAACTTCACGACATCGTTGTCGTAGAACATCTCTTTTCCCGTCGTCTTGTCATAGACGGACCATATCTTGCCGCCGATTTCCGGCATTATGCGCACACGAATCCAATCGTTTTCGAGAACCACAACCTTCCATATCCTCTGCGTGGAGTCGAAGTCGAAAGTTTCATATTTATGATACGGATACACATTTCCCGACGTTAGTGGAATCGGGTTCGGATCCGAAAATCCGTAGGTCGTGTAGACGGTGTCCTTGACCGTCACGGTCTGCGCCAGTGCCGTTGTGCCGACCAGAATAAGTGTCAAAAACGGGATTATCTTCCTCATTACATTATCTTATTTTCGTAAAAAACAAAACTTCGGGTTTATGAAAATCCGGGGATATGTCGTCCGTACTAACTGCCGAATACCAATTCACGGTCATGTCAGGATGGTAGTCCGCTCGGAATACGCCCATCCAGAAACCGTTTCCAAGGTCGCAGCCGAGTTCGCGGAGCTCGTCTTTGGAGACCTTTCCGGCGACAATATAGCCATTTTCAGTAAGTTGTCCAACAAGACGCATCGTGCGGAAGCCCCAATCGTAGTCAACGTCACGGTAGTAGTGGCCGGAGTAGTCGAGCACACGCCCGAGCGGGTCAATCTCCGCACAATAATAATCGTCCATTGATCGCTTCGGACTGAAGAATATCTCCACCCGGTCCTCATTCTCGACCGTAGCCTCACCCGTAAAATTCTCCGCGTATGTCGGAGTCGGGTCAGTGACTTCAAAAGAGAAATAGAACGACTCTCCGTCTGAAAAGCAGCGAAAGAGAGTTCTGTCATCAAGACAGTCCCAAGGTGCATGGAGACCATCGATTGCGGCGGACGGGGACACGACAAACGCACCTCCGTCTCCCGCATTCCTGCCGCAGGAAACAGCGACCGCCCCAAAGAATGAAAAAAGGGCGGCCGCCTTGAATATAGTTACACTACATTTTGTCATTATCTTCATTATTTTCTGTTTGTCATCGTCCCTGTTTCTCTGCTCCGTAGTTCATCAGACCCTGTCCGTACTCGTCAAGAAATTTCGGATAGCCGAATTTCTGCACATACTTAGGACCGACATAGGCCGCATAACAGGTGATGTTGGTGATGCCGTGGGATGCGTAGGTCTCAAGATCCTTGAGGAAAATCTCATTGCTCCATGGAACTTCCACGAGATTGCTCTCATCCCACCCGCTGAAAAGCGAGTCATCCATCCAATATTCGAGCACCTGCGCGGTCGCGGCCGGAAAAACTTTGAGGTTGGCCTTGAGTTGCTTGAGATACTCAGCATGGGTGATGCCGCTGCGTCCCTTCGCCCATGTGTTGGCGAGAGGCTGATCCCATGTGCGAAAGAATGGTGCAAATTCGAGGAATATATCCTCATGCGGCGTCACTGTCCTTGGCGGTTCAAGGGTATTGCTATAGCACAAGTGCGCGAGCTTCGCCTCCGGATCTATGGTTTTGAGGGCTTCGATTGCCTTGTTTTCAAAAATAAGGGCTTGGTCGGAAGCGTTCAAATCCTTGCACTTTGGACAATGACAGATGTCCCCACCATCGTCGAGCCAAAAATAGTAGCGGTGATTCGTCGATGCGTAACGTCGACCGATGTCTATGGCATTGCGATAGACCTCGTTCAGAGCGCCGTCGGACGAAGGACAGCCGTTGGCATCCTTCGTGCGGTTGCCGTTCTTGTCCATGCGGAACCATTCCGGATAGTTATCGAAGCGCTCGCGAGGCAGGAGAAAAGACATCATGTGCTCCTCGAACTCAATATCAATCTTGGCGTCTTTGCAATTTTTCTCAAAATTCGTCCAAACCTGAGTACCGCGAGGGGCGTTATAGACACTGAACGTGTTTATTCCATTCTTCTTCGCAATCGAGATGTAGTCTATCACCCTAGCGTTGCTCACCTCGGACCAACCGAGCACGAGCCCCCTCATCTTGAAGAAATGCTCCGGTTTCTCCGGATTGTCAGGAATTTCCGGTTTCTCAGGGTTTTCTGATCCCGGTTTGTCAGGGTCATCCTTGCCGATATTCTCCCACCCGTTCACCGCAGACCCCGTATTCTCCGGAGTGCAGGAGAGCGTCAGCGCGGATATCGCAAGCGCCAAAATCAACACAGCCTTTCTCATCATCATTCTTTACTCTCAATAAAAGGTATTCTCTCTTAATAATCTGAATAGAAGGGTTAAATAAAAAGATGGTGCGCAGCAATCCGCTTTTTATTTAAGCCGATAATTCAACAGCCCCTGACCGTAGTCATCCACAAAAGATATATCCCCAAAGGTCTTGACATAATAGTCGTCGACATAGATGGCATAGGCAGTGATGTTACGTATTCCGTAGGACGCATATGTCTCAAGATCAGAGAGGAAGACATCCCTATGCCAAGGAACCTGGACATGAGGCTTCTTCCAGCCGCTGTAGAGTGAGTCATCCATCCAATAGTCAAGCACCTGCGCTGTCTCGGCAGGAAAAACCTTAAGATTGTCCTCAAGCATGCGAAGAAACTCACCGTGGGTGGTCTTACCGTCGCGTCCGACCGCGTCCCTATTTTTAAGAGGTTGGTCCCATGTGCGGAAGAAAGGTGCGAACTCAAGGAATATTCCTTCCTCTGGCTTCACGCATGAGGGAGCCTCAATGGAGTTGTGGTAGGCAAGGTGAGCGAGTTGTGCCTCTGGATCTATCTTGCGTAAGGCCTTGATAATATGGTTCTCAAAGATGAGTCCCTGGTCGGCGACATTGTAGCCACGGCATTTTTCGCAATGACAGACATCGCCGCCGTCAAAGAGCCATGTGTAGTACTTGTGGTTCGAAGGCTGATGGGTGCGAACGAACTCCGGAACATTTGACATCAGAACTTCAAGTCCTTCCTGACACGAAGGACATCCGTTGCCGTCGCTCTGACGCACACCGTTCTCGTCCATACGGAAATACTCCGGGTGGGTAGCGAACAGTTCACGCGGAAGCAACCACGACATCGCGTGCTCCTCGTACTCGAAGTCAAGTCCGGCGTCTATGCATTTCTGACGGAACTCGTAGTACTCGGGGCTATCGTACGGGTGCCCGCATACGCTGATAGTGTTCAGCCCATTCTTCTTCATCAAGTCGATCCAGTCAATGACGTCAGGATTCTTGATGTCGTCCCAGCAGAGGATGACTCCGCGCAGTTTGAAGAAAGGCTCGTCGGCCTTCTTCCCGCAGCCCGCGCAAAACGCGAGCAGCAGGAAAGTGGCTGCAAAAAGTGTCGAAAATCTGGCGAGTTTATTCAACATAGTCTGGAAGGATTACGGTTGCCATATCAACCTGCGTTCTTGACTCAGGATTCTTCATGTCGGTAGCGTTGCCTTGCGGAAGATAGCCTATTGCATTCCAGTTAAGAGGAGCATCCATAAGTTTGATGGCAAACCTTGCCTTGTTCGTAGTCATCTTGAAGAATTTCCTGTCGAACATAACCTCTGCCTGACCGAGGTTCTTGCCCTCGTCAAAAGCGACCTGTCCGAAAAACTCGGCTGCCGTATAGTTGCCAGCCTGTGAAGCAAGTCCTCCGCTCCACACATTATCCTTATCCTTTCCGCCATAGAAATAAGCCGTCAGACCCGTGAAATCTGTAAACGGATTACCCATATGGAAACCGCCTTCGATATACCACTCAAGTCCCATATTATCCTGAGCGTACGGAGGATAGACGGTTTCGTTATCTGTTGCCGCCACATAGCATCCCGTCTCGATATTTCCGTCCGCATCAATCCAGATGTCGATAGGCAGAGTGTTGCTTGCGAGAGGCTCTCCCTTGCGGACTTCCTTCTTGTTGCTACTGTAATATTCAATCGTGCCAGGATCTACAAATTCGAAGTAAAGATATACGGTCTTGCTGTCACCGGTAAGCTTCATCTTGCGAATCATCGGATAAAGAACCGTTCCTTCTGGAAGCGAATAGGTGATGATTCCGTCCTTGTCCCAGTCGGAAAAGTCTCCATCAATGGTGATTGCGTAAGAGAACGGATATGCGAGGTTTATGGTCGCTGTGGTAACCTTGCCCTTTACCGCATTCTCGACCTCAACGATATCAATTACATGAGGAGTGACGCCAATCTCAACGCTCTCCGGCACATCAATCGTCGCAACGGCCTCGGCCTCAGTCTGCCCGGCGACAATCGTAAGTTCGGCAGGTGCTATTGTCACCATATATTTGTTGTCTGCGGCAGACGCAAGTTTCACCTTCACGTCCTTCGTGGTTGCCTTTGCAAGGGCGACGCGAATCTTCGCGGTCTTGTCACCAGCGAAAGTGTTGTCGGCATAGAGATTCACCTCCGGTTTGAAAGAATAGCTAAGCGCAATGTAGACTACTGAGTTCTCAGATTTCTCAGCGCCCTTGACTGAGGCTATCTGAATCGCCGTCTGGTACTCACCAGAATCAAGTCCAAGAACATCGGCCTCAACCTTGACATCAACGGAAGTCTTGCCTTTCTCTATCTTCACGTTCTTCGAGAAATCGGCCGGCACCTCGTTATTGCCGCTCTGAACCGGAGCCTTGGCCAGAGTCACGGTCACGTCAGCGGAAGCCGCTTTGGAAAGTTCAAGCGTAAGTTTCGCGGTGTTGTCCGCCGCAAATGTGGCATCAGCCTTCATGCTGACAGTAATCTTTTCATCCGCAGGCTTTCCGTTGTCCTGAGGAGTCTTTTCACAGGAGACAAACAGTCCGGCAGCAAGGGCTACAGCACTGATTGCAAGCATGATTCTTTTCATAATAATTCAGATTTAAAGTTATTAGTTATTTACTTTTATCACCAGCCAGGATTCTGCTCCAAAGCGCGGTTCTTGTCAATTTCTGTCTGAGGAATAGGGAAGAGATAGTGGCGCGCAGGATCGAACACCCTCTTTTGGAATACAGGATAGGTGATTTTGCCGTCGGCATCCACGGCCACGCGATGCACGGTCTTGTTGTCCACCGTCTCCGCAATCATCCAGCGTCGCACATCCCAAAACCTGTGGTTTTCGAACACCAGTTCCATCCTGCGCTCCTGACGAACCTTCGCGCGAAGCTGCTCCTGAGTGAGCCCGGACGGAATTTCTATATCGCACTTGGCCCGGCGACGGATGGTGTTGATAAGTTCTTTGGCCCGCTCCAGATTGGAAGCGCCTCCCATCTCAATCAGAGCCTCGGCATAGTTCAGATACAATTCTGATGTCCTCATAATGGCGAAGCGGCGGTAGGTCCAGCTGGCGTTGGTCACGAGGTTGTGGTTCTCGTCGAGATATTTCCTCGTGAAGTAGTTCGTGCGGATGATTGAACCGATGTTGATATTGTCCTTCCCATTGGCAGAGATGTCAATCGGACGGCCCTGAAGCATCGCTCCGTTGTAAAGTATGCAACTGTAGAACCTGTCATCTCGCCCTTCCCACGGATGCTCGGGATCATAGCCGGAAGTCACGTCAATAATCTGCGTATTGTCGGCATTGTAACCTGTTACAGGAATTTTTCCGGTTGCCTTCATCTCGAAGTCATCCACAATCTCCTGAAGCGGTCCGTCGACATTGTAGGCATTATAACCAAGTGGCATCGCGTAGAAATCCCACCAGTAGCACTCATAGTGCTCAGAATTCTTCGTCCAGATGAACTCGCTTGAAATAGCGGCCTTGTTGAACATCTCCGTGTAGGTCGGAGCAAGAATGTAACCCGCCTTTTCAGCCATATTCAAAGCCTCACGGTTTGCCTCCGCAGCATCTTCCCAGCGCGCAGTGTCATTGTCCCTATTCCAATACTTGCTGGCCCAATAGAGCTTCACCTGAGCCTTCACCACAGCCGCAACGACGGAGGTGAAACGGCCAAAGTTGGCGTCGTCGTGCTTCTCCGGGAGGTGAAGCATAGCCTCATCCATATCAGAGAGAATCTGGTTCACGATCTCCTCCGCACTCGCCCTCTTGATTCCATTGAGCGACTCGACGTTTCCCGGGTCGAGCACTGAATTCAGAATCGGTACGCCACCCCACTGCTTGAAGAGCAGAAAATAGTAGTAACCACGGAGTCCGTAGGCCTCGCCAAGCAACCTCTCCTTCCGGTTGCTCGCCCCACCGGCCGACATATCTTCAGGAATCAGGTCGTAATTCTCGATGAACATATTGCAGCGCCTAATGCAGCCGTAGAAGTCGCTCCAATTGCGTGCCATCGGCATCTGGGTCGGGTTCCAGCTTCCGAGGTTGATGTCGAAAGGAGATGCCGGATAACCGGAAGCTTGCTGAAAGCCGATTTCGTCGGTAGCGCCGCCGAGTTTGTAACGACCTGTAAGGTCTTCCGTATTGCACTGGAAGTCCGGAAGATAGACATAGGCATTATCCAAATAGCGCTCCGCCGTCTCAATCTTAGAAAACAATTCCTCCTTGGTCATGTTGTCACCCGGAGCACGTTCAAGGAAGTCGCCACAGGAAACGACAATGGAGGCAGCGGCAATGACGGTAAAAACATAGTATATTCTTTTCATCTCTATCATAATTTACTGTAATTCAAAGCGAAGTCCCATGTTGAACACTCTCTGGAGAGGATAAGGAAGTGTTCCGGAACCAGCGGACTCGGGGTCGCGATCCTTGAGCCACATTCTATCCCACACAGCCACGTTCTGTGCATTCACATAGATTCGCGCCGCGGTGACGTGAATCTTCTTCATCCATGCGGTCGGGAAGGTGTAGCCGAGCTCGATGTTCCTAAGCTTGAGGTAGTCGGTCTTCATGAGGTTCTGATCTGAAATAACGTTGTTGTTCGCAGTGGTGTGTGCAACAGGGAGTATCGCATCCTTGTTTTCCTTGGTCCATCTGCGCAGATTGATGACGCTAGACGGATAAGACCACAGACGGGCCGTTCCTCCCATTGCACCGCTCAGTAACATGCTGAAGTCAAAGCCGTGGATATTGAAGCCGACTGAGAGGCCGCCGGTGAGCGTGGGCACGGAGAAACACTTGATAGGCACACGGTCGGAAGGATCAATCACATTGTCGCCGTTGGTGTCCTGATACTTAATGTCGCCAGGAATCACCGGACCGAACTTCTGCGCCGGGCTGCCGTCGATATCCTCCTGACTCTCGAAGAAGCCTATTGACTTGTAGCCGAGGGCATAGCCGATTTCATAGCCGCGAAGGTCCTGGTAGTCGTAGGCAGGAGTCGGCTGGTCGTTTTCGAGCACCTTGTTCTTCGCCCACGTCATCTGAAGGTTGGAGAAAATCGAGAAGTCCTTGGAGAATGCTTTAAAGAAGCGGATTTCCCCTTCCACACCTTGATTCACGACCTTTCCGGAGTTTCGCGGGGCAATGTTGGTGATGCCGACATAGTCCGGGACGCTTCCCGCAGCTGTTAGGATATTGTCGCGTCTCTCGTGAAAATAGTCCACCGTGAAGTTAAGCACATTGCCCTCGAAGAGCGAGAGATCGAATCCGGCGTTGGTCTTGTAGGCCTTCTCCCATGTGACATAGGCGTTGCCAACGCGTGTCTCGTTGTGTCCGCCTGCGGCCGACGTTCCGCCATTTGTCGTTCCGAAGTAATACCCGTTCGGGAATATGTTTCCAAGGCCTCCACCCGGACCGAACTCGCTGATATAGAGGAAGCGGTTGCCGCCAATCTGGTCATTTCCGACAGTTCCGTAAGAGCCCCTTATCTTGAGAATCTTGAGCCAGTCGGGCGAATGAAGCCAAGGCTCGTCACTGATGACCCAGCCGGCGGAGAAGGAAGGGAACACTCCGTAGCGCCTGCCCTTAGGGAAGTTCTCCGAACCATTATAACCGAGATTGAACTCGGCAAAATAACGCTGAGCAAAGTTGTAGGCAGCACGGGCGCTAAGACCCTGATAGGCATACATATACTCGGAGCTATAGAGGTTCTTGAGCGTGCGGTTACCAAGCAGCTGCGCGTGAACCGAGTGACGGCCGAAGTCGCGGTCATAGTTCAAGCGAAGGTCGTAGTAGGTGTAGCGCTCGACGGACGACCATGTGGAGGCCTGAAGACGGCCGTTGGTAGTATAGTCCTGATAGACAGGCTCACCGGTAATAGCATCAGGTCCCCTATACCAGAATTGCTCGAAGTCCTGCCGCCACACCCTTTGGAGGCTGTTGGTGTTCTCAAAACTGAAATATGCCTGAGCACTGAGACCTTCGGTGATGAAGTCAAAGTCATATTTCGCGGATATGGTTCCATACATCACATTACTGCCACGGTTGTAGTAGCCGCTGCGGGTGATGACTCCATAAGGGTTGTTCTGGTACGGAATCTCAAGCGCGGAGCCGGCCGCGAGCGTGCCGTCAGGGTTATAGATTGACTGCGAACCCGGGAGGCGGCTTGTGATGATGTTAAACACATGAGTGAAGCTCTCGCTCGGTCCAATCCTCGTTTCAAGGCGGCCGGCCATGTCAATCCTGATGTTCAGCCGCTTGGTAGCCTGCACATCGAGGTTGGAACGGAAGTTCCACCTATCGTACTTGGGCTTCACCCCGTAGTTGGCGGTAAACTCGTCCGTATGGTTGAGCAGAGTTCCTTGATTCATATAACTTCCGGAAATGAAGTAGTTCACGCGGTTGTTCTTGCCGAGCGAACCGGAGATATTGATGTTGTACTGCTGCTGCCACGAATGATTTTTCAGAACGACATCGAACCAATCGGTGTTCGGATACTGGTAGGGATCGGAGCCGTTCTTTATGATTTCAAGCACCTCTCCGGTATAACGTTCAGGCTGCCCGTCGTTGTAGTCGACTGCGCGGTTGTAAAGAGCCTGTTCGTATGAGCTCATGGTCTCAGGCAGACGAATAGGCTGCTGGAGGGCCTGTTGGATGGTGAAGGAAATCTTCGGAGCCTCGTTTCCTCCTCCGCGTCGGGTGCTCACAACGATGACTCCGTTCGCACCTTGAATTCCATAGAGCGAAGAGGAGGAGGCATCCTTAAGTATGGTGATAGACTCGATTTCATTCGGATCAAGCATGTCGAAGTCGGCCTTGTTCCGGGGAAGTCCGTCAATGACCACAAGAGGAGCACTGGTTCCGTAGGTTCCGAGCCCGCGCACATAGAGCGATGAGGCATCGGCTCCAGGTTCGCCAGAAGACTGCACCGTAATGAGCCCCGGAAGCTTACCGGCAAGTGCGTTGGAAATGTTCGCCACTGGAGACTGCACAAGTTCCTTTGTCTGAATGGTTGAGACGGCGCCGGTGATGGAACGCCTTGTCTGGCGGTTGTTCATTCCGACTACAACCACCTCGTCAAGGAACTCGGAAGACTCCATGAGCCGGATGTCATAGCGATCTCTCTTGTCAACGGTGAAGGACAAGTCATTGTAGCCGAGGCATGACACGTCCATTTTCGCCCCTTGAGGAGCCTTGATAGAAAATGTACCATCAACGGATGTTACTACACCATTGGATGTGCCGGACTGGATGACCGATGCGCCGATTACCGGCTCGCCGTTCGCGTCAAGGATTACTCCCCTGATAACCCGCTCGTCCTGAGCTTGCGTGCTCTCGGAAGCGGATGCGATCCTGTCCGTACCGGGCGAGAGCATGACCGCAAAATCCAGAAGGAATAAGGAGAAAACGCAGATGCTGATTAATCGAGTTTTTCTCATTGTCTGTTGATTTAGTTATTAGTTCCTTTTCCGGCAGAGGATATTTTTAATAATTCTTCAAATTTCTGCCTTAGAAAACGGACGCAAGATATTTTCTATAATCCAACAAACAAAAAGTCACTAAAACTTTATTTACCCGCAAAGACATACCTAATCACAAATTACTAAGAATCACTTAATTAACAGCGAGTGGCGACATATTAATTAATAAATCATTTTATTTATACAAAAAGACTGACCCGCAAAACAATTAAATCATTTTATTTTATTGTTTTCGCAACGACTTTGTATAACTTTACCCGGTACAAACGAAAAACGAGGAAAATATGGATACAGGGAAATTATCGGAAAGCGAGAGGCCAAGCAAGGCAAGAGAGATAAGAAAGAGTATCCTACGATGTCTGATGGACAGCGGAAGGATGATGATTTCGGACATTTCAGAGCACTGCGGCTACAGCATCCCGACAGTGACAAAATACATCAACACACTCATGGATCAGGGACTTGTTACGGCTGCCGGAAAGAAGAGCCTGAGCAGGGGCAAAAAACCGATGGTGTATAAGACTTGCTCCGACGCGAGATATTTTGTCGGCGTGGACATCCAAAGCCACGCGCTGCAGATGTGCGCGATGGATCTTTCAGGAAACGTCATCACCGAGGGCGAATGCCTGGATTTTGTCTATAGCAATACCCCCCCCCTACATGGAAGAAATGTGCAGCAAACTCCTTTCTTTCATAGACAGTCTCGAAATTGACAAGGGCAAGATTTCCTTTGTATGCTTCAGCATTTCCGGAAGGATAGACACAAACGCTGGAATTAGTCATAGCGCATTCAACTTTGAAGGAGACGACACTCCGCTCGCCGAGACCTTGAGCGAAAAGACGGGACTGAGAGTAATCATCGAGAACAATACCAGGGCAATGACCTTCGGAGAACTCCATCTCTACAACAAGGACAGCTTCAAAAACTTCCTGCTTGTCAACGTAAACTGGGGTCTGGGGCTCGGGATCGTATTGAACGGGGAGATATACTGCGGGAGCAACGGGTATGCCGGAGAGTTCGGACACATGAATGTCTACAACAACGAAATAATCTGTCACTGTGGAAAGAAAGGGTGCCTGGAGACTGAGGTTTCAGGAATGGCCATGCAGAGGCATCTCACAGATCGGATAAAGAACGGTGAGGCGAGCATACTACGAAGCAGGATAGCGAACGGCAACGAACTCACGCCATCCGACATCATCACGGCGATTAACAGGGAAGACCCGTTGTGCATAGACATAATCGAGAAAATGGGGATGGAACTTGGCAAGCAGATCGCCAACCTTATAAACCTCTTCAACCCAGAAGCAGTCATTCTAAGTGGGGTGCTGAGCCGCGACAGTATCTACTTCTTCGAGGCAATCAAGTCCAGCGTCCGGAAGTTTTCGCTAAAGCTCATGTATAAGAATGTCCGCATCATACAGGCAGAAAACCCAGACAAGACCGGTGTCCTCGGGGCGTGTCTGCTCGGAAGGTATCGCTTCGCGGACGAAATCTGAATAGGAATCGGACAAAATTGCTATTTTTGCACTATTAGGCGGGCGATAGACAGCGGACGCTCCAAGGTTCTGCCTACGACACAAAGACAGTCTCGACATGCACACACACGAAACGGAAGAACGGCTGGAAGCCAAAGGAATACGGCCGACTGCAAATAGGATAATTGTTCTGAAGGCGCTCGGCGAGGCCGGACATCCTATGAGTCTCACCGACCTTGAGACCCGGATTGAGTCCATGGACAAGTCCAGCGTGTTCAGGACACTGACATTGTTTTTGGAGAAGGATCTCGTGCACTCATTTGAGGATGGACGAGGGATCATAAATTACGAATTGTGCACCGAGGAAGGCCATTGCGACCACCACGATGCACATATTCATTTCTATTGCGAGCGATGCCACCGCTCCTACTGCATGGAACACATCAACCTCGACTGGATGCAGGTGCCGGAAGGCTTTGAGCCGCGCGCCTACTCATTTGTCATCAAGGGAATCTGTCCCCGTTGCAAATAGGGTATCATATCAGTTCTCCACCGGCCTTATGACATAGTTGAACGTCATTTCCTGAGGCTTGACGAGGTATTCGGTGCGCGGAAGATAAGACCATGAGTCAACACCGCCGAGTCCCATCTGAACGAGATCAAAGTTAACCCATGTCAGCCCGTTGCAGCGCTGATTCTCGAACGCAATAGCCTTCAACTTGAGGGAATGACGTGTGCCGCTCTTTGCGCAATCCAATTGCTCGGTCGAGAACGGAAGTGCTGATGCGGAGAACGGAGCGTCAGAAGAAATCTCCAGACCCGTACCGTTGTCGTTCAGGACACGGAACCACTTGAGCTGAGTCTTCGTTCCGGATTCCTGCGGACGGACATAGCCGTAATGATATTGATCCTCAACCCTCTGTACATAATGTCCCATAAGAGCTGCCGAGTTGCGGTCACTGTAGTTTTCAAAAGGTCCGTTGCCGAAAAACTCGACATTAGAGAACTCTCCAGGCATCGCGAGGCGCATTCCGAAGCGGTTCAAAATCGGAGCATCAGCCAATTTGCCGGCATCCTTGAGGGATTCGCTGACTGAAATCGCTCCGTCGCCATATATGCTGTATGTGACAGTAATCTTCGCCGCCTCACCAATCGGTGCATATTCCGTCGTGACAAGAACGAAGTCTCCCTTGTCTTCGAATGTGAATGAAACGGCCTTATACTCGGCATCACGCCAGAGTTTCTGCGACTCAGGGAGCTTTTTACCCCTGTAGTTCGCGCCCATATCATTTTCGGTCGCCGCACGCCACAGGCAAGGTTCAAGAGGCTGCGACAGGAGCGGTCTATCGTTGAGCGTATAACTTATCAACGCTCCGGTAGTCTTGTCGAACGTGGCTTTCCACACATCGCCACGCTCAGCAAGCACACCTTCATAAGGCATTATCCCATAGAAAGAAACAGTGCTCTCACCATCAGCGATGCGGAAAGCGTGAACTTCCGGAACGTATGCCGCATTCGGAGCGGAGGCTATGCAGATCTGATCGTAGGCAACTTCAGTGTCTGCCGGAAGTATGCCGTCTTTCTTCTTGAGAGTGTAACGGAGATTGAGGTAGACATCATGGCCGTCTAAAGAGCCACCACAGGCATCGATCACGTCAGCGGCCGTGTAGCCGAGATTCACTTTACTGCTGTTCTGCGGTGCAATGGCGAGTCCCTCCGAGGCATGACCGCTGAGAACAGCTTCGCCGTCACATTCAACAGTCCATGAAAGCTCGTACCTGGAAAGGTCAATGAAGAAATTCTCATTGAAAATGTCCACTTTGCCATCGAGTGCCTGCTCCGCAGGTGAGGAAGTGAGGATGCTACGCTGCTGATATGCAATCTCAAAGGCATGAGGATGAAGACTGCGGTCAGAGGCGATGACTCCGTTGCAGTTGAACGATTCGTTGGTAGGGTCGTAGTCGTTGAAGTCGCCACCAAACGCGAAGATGTGGTCAGTACCATATTTCTCCGCATCAACCGGCCACCACACGGCCTGATCCACAAAGTCCCAGATGAAACCACCCTGATAGTGAGGATACTTGCGGATGAGATCCCAGTATTCCTTGAATGCACCGACAGAGTTACCCATGGCGTGAGCATACTCGCACTGAATGAGAGGCTTGTCCGGATTGCCCTTTACATAGTTCTCGCACTGTTTGTAGTCCCAATACATAGGGCAGACAATGTCTGTCCCCTTGTGGTTCGGTTTTTCGTAGACATTACGTTCATACTGCACAGGGCGGGTCTCATCCCAAGCCTTAAGCCAGTCATAGGCATCAAAGAAGTTCTGCCCGGCACCGGTCTCGTTACCGAGACTCCATATAATCACCGACGGGTGATTGTAGTCGCGCTGAACCATGCGCTGCACTCTCTCGACTATAGTTTTGTGATAGTCAGGGTTCTTTGCAAGGGCCTCCGGGCCATATCCCATTCCATGTCCCTCGATATTAGCCTCGTCAACAACATAGAGTCCGTATTTGTCGCAGAGGTCATACCAAAGGGGATCGTCAGGATAGTGGCAAGTGCGCACAGCATTGAAGTTCAGATGTTTCATTATGAGGATATCCCTCTCCATATCGGCAGGTGACACTACATAACCCTTGTAGGCGTTCATTTCGTGACGGTTGACGCCTTTGATGAGCACCGGCTGACCATTCACAAGCAGTTGTCCGCCACTGATTTTCACAGTTCTGAATCCAAACTTGAGAGATGCGGTCTGGGTCTCCACTCCCTTCTTGTTCAAGGCAATGAGTTCAAGAGTATAGAGGTTCGGAGTCTCCGCTGTCCAAAGTTTGGCAGCAGGAAGACCGCCCTCAACCCTCGCACAAGAAAGGCCGTTCTCGGACTTGTCCTTCACGTTCACCGAAGCATCGCCCGATGCGGCAATCTCTCCCGCGGCATCAACAATCTGCCAACGAACCTTAGTCACACCGGAAGTGGTCTCAGCAACAATGCTATAGCGTCCGTCAGCATCGCCGCTAACATGAATATTCTCTATTCTCTGCTTTGCACGGGAGAACACATAGATGTCACGGGCAATTCCGGCATATCTCCAGAAATCCTGACATTCTACATAGGTACCGTCGCACCAGCGGAAAATCTCAAGAGCGATGGTGTTCTCGCCAAGTTTCACAAATTTCGTAATGTCAAAACGGGCTTCAAGCTTGGAGTCCTCGCTGTAGCCGACTTCCTTTCCGTTCACCCAGACCTTCACGTTTGAAGTGGCCGAGCCGATATGCAGGACTATGTCCTGTCCCTTCCACTCCTCGCCGAGAAAGAAGTTGTGGCGATACTGTCCCACATAGTTATGCTCGTCCGGTACAATCGGAGGAGTGTTGGGGAAATGGCCATCCCAAGGATATGGAGTGTTCACATAAATAGGATCACAATAACCATTCAGATCCCAAAGTCCGGGGACCGGAATCGTACCCCACTGCGAATCGTCGTAACCATCACGATAGAAATCGGTCGGACGAGTGTTCAGATCTTTGTTAAAATTAAACTTCCAGAGCCCGCTCAAACTGAGCTTTAGCCCGTCGGTCGCGAACGTGGTAGTCATCGGGAGGCGGTTAACCTCATTCAGATTAGGGTCTTTCCAAAATTCCACGGATGTTTTTTCCTTCGCAGAAACATTCGTTCCGAGAGCCATCGCTCCAACAAGAACACACAGAAGTGTTGAAAACTTACGCTTCATTGACATGTTATTAATTATTAAAATTTTCCCAAATTTACGACTTTACCGGCGATGCCGCAAAAAATAGAGCCCCTTATTCGGGAACATTTGAGCCAAACCCTAAAATAATTGTATATTTTGCTAAATTATTTCTATGTCGCCGGACTGAACCCAACCCTGCCGCCCGTCAGAAATCTCGACATTCGTCCACGTTCCGACAGAGTCGATTATCTTCACTTTCGTGCCTTCGTGGAGTATGAACAGGTCCATCTTTCCATCCGGAGAGGATTTCGTGGATATGACCGGCTTCATCACTATAGCCTCGTCGCGAAGGAAATAGTCGTCCTTCTGGTGAAGCGAAAAGCCAAGAGCCGCGCCCCCAAACAGGAAGCAGACTATTGCGGTAATGAACCCGGTGCGTTTCCAAGCTGTCGTAGGAGCGAGGAAGAAAAGCAACAGCATCGCGCAGACAAGAACGAGGAATACTATGAATATGATTGCCCAAGCATCGGAGTCGAGAAGGTAGCAGAGCCTCAGAGTCCATGTCTTCAGGACAAATTCCGGAACGGCATCGATGCGATCCTGCGTGCGGCTGTTCGCAAACTCCAGATTGTAGCGGGCATCCGAATATGACGGGTCTATCTTGAGGGCGCGCTCGTAGTTCACGATTGCCTTGCCGAGATTGTCGGCTTTGAACCAAGCGTTGCCGGCATTGTAGTAGAGCTGAGGGGATTCCAGACCGAGAGAGACTATCATCTCGTACCCGGACGCGGCATCTTCCCAGCGTCCATCCGAGTAAGCGGCATTGGCCTTGTCCCAAAGTTGCTGTGGGTATTCCTTCTGCTCTTCAGCCGAGACCTCCGGAGAAGTCTGGAGAGGCTGTTCCTGCGCTCGCATCGGGAACGATATCAGTGCGAGTATGACGACCATAGTGGCCGCACCGGCCGCGGGCATTTTCTTTCCTGATTTCATAGAAGAGTCAATTGTAGATATAAGCTCGGCAGCCTTCTCGTAGTGAGCCTGCATAGCCTCGTTTCCGGATGACGGCGAATAACGGGCGAACTCACAATCATCTATGAGTCCGACGAAGGCCGTCACAGTCTCTTCCGGCACACCGCCTTCGGTGAGCCTTGCAGAGATGTTTTCCTTATTCAGTTCGGACATTGGAATGTTCAGCTTGTCGGCGATGAAACCGAGCAAAGCTTTGTGAAGTTCCTCATAGAATGCCGTGTAGAGATTCTGTTTGAGGAATACGGAAGCTGTCTTGAGTTGCTTCAGAGCTTTCTTTGTGGCCTTTCTGTTTCTGTTGCCGACAACATCGGCACGCCTTGCCGCCATTCTCCGGAAAGCGAACCAGCAAAGGGCTGAGACAAGGAGAATAAGGAGGCAGACCGCAACAAAAACAGCAGAGCCTACGAAGAAATGGCCCTTTTCCAAAAGTCGTGTCGGCTTTGTGGATATGAACCGGATGTCCTGACCGAGACTGCGGACGTCGTTCTGCTGAACTCCTGGAACTACCGCGCCTCCGGACGGAATGTCAGCGCCTTTTTCGACCGTGAAGTTTATCGGCTGCGTCTGCACCGTGACATAACGCCCGGCCTCGACGTCATAGTAGCTGTACTGAATCGGCTCAATTGTGAACTCTCCGGGACTACGCGGAATGAAAGGAAACTCGAATTCTTTGGAACCGGAAATGGAGCCTTTGGCACTTTTGTCCGTAATCTTAGTGTCATAAACTTCCATATCAAGAGGGAAGCTGACCTTCGGAGCCCCGAGGAGGGAAACATTACCACGGCCCGAGATGGTGACTATCAGAGAATTAGCTTCATGAGCCTTCAGGTTATCCTTGGCGAGTTTTGCGCTTATGCTGAACTTGCCCACACCACCGCCGAATGATGCCGGGGCACCGGCTGGAAGCGGTGACACATTCACCGTAACTGCCCCTGAGGAGACTTTTTTCCTCACCGTCGTGTAGTCGTCGAAAAAGCCGTCAAAGATGCTTCCGGTACGCGACTGCACCCTAACATTGACAAGACACACGAGCTCGGCAGGATCAATGGTCAGTTTGCCTGTCTGCTGAGGAATAAGCACATAGCGACGGAGCACGGCTGCATCGTAGATCTTCCCGTTGTAGGTCTCCCGTGTGAACTCGATGTTTGTCGGAGCTTCGACCTCCTGACTCCAGAACCCTGTGAATGATGGGAAGTTAGCATTCTCGAATCCGGAGAGATTGGCCCTCTGATAAATTTTGAGCGTCGCATTAATAGGCTGTCCGACAACGACATTGGTTCTGTCAAGAGAGAGACTGAGGATTATCTCACCCGTGGATGTTTCTCCCGCGCGTCCAACGCCACTTCCGTTCTGCCTTGCTCCCGAGCCACCGGCCGCGCTCGGATCTGAAGGAACACCGTTCGAGCCGGACTGCGGGCTGGTAGAGGACTGAGACGACGACGGATTGTTCTGTCTGACCACGGAAATGGTCACCGGACGCGAAACTATCTCATTGCCTTTGACCTTTGCAGATGCAGAAGGAAGCGTGAACTCCCCCGCTGATTTAGGCATAAGTATGTAGGTGTAGGACACCTGCCTTGATGCAGTACGTTTGCCATTGATTATGCTTATGCTTGAAGAAGAACTCTTCTGCGGTCCCCAAACAAGGTCAAAGTCCGCCGGACACTCCCAACTAAAGTCCGAGGCGGAGTTCTCTCCCTCTATAACGAAGGTTACGTTAAACTGCTCGTTCAGATCCACTACAGTGTGGGTCTGAACTTGAATTGACGTCTGTGCTGCTGCCGTCACCGCTGCAAACGCCCAAAGTATGCCTGCAAATAATTTCCTCATCATATATATATATCCTCTTACTACCAATTCTTTTCCTTTTGACGGGACCGGACCATTGCTGCCTTTTCCTTGTTGACCTTGTCCTGGGTCTCCTTTTCCTTGGCCTGAATGGCTTGGAGCATCTGTTGGGCCGCCTGTGGACTTATCTTCTGCTCCTGAGGCTGTCCCTGCCCGTCACGATTGTCCTGCGGGGGCTGCTGACCGCCGTCGTTGTTGTCCTGATTGCGGTCGTCGTTCTGCCCGTCACCGTTGTCATTCTTGTCCTGACTGTTCTTGTCATTCTTGTCGTTGTTGTCCTGATTCTGGTTCTGGTCCTGATTATCCTGGCTTTGCCGGTCTTTGTTCTGGTCGTCCTTATTCTGGTCGCCCTGTCCGCCGCCCCCTCCGTTCTGCTGCTGGTTTTCAAGCATCTTACGGGCATAGATATAGTTCTCCTTCGCATCCAGGTCGTCCGGACGCATAAGAAGAGACTTTGCAAAGGCATCGACAGCCGTCTTGTAATCCTTTGCCGCGAGCGCCATATCTCCGAGATTATAGTAGTAGTCAGCACCGTGGCCGCCACTGAGCGCGCCCTGTTCAATTTTCTGCATCGATTTCATCGCTCCCTGAGCGTCACCTTGTCTGTAGAGGTCCGCAGCGAGGTTGTAATTGGCCGCCACTGACATAGAGTCCTTCACAAGAGCCTTTCTATAGTCGATCTCGGCTTCCTTCCAATTCTGTTTCCGATAGTCGCGGTTGCCGCGCCGCACGTCCTTTCTGTCCGTCTGCGCTGATGCCACGGCAGGCAGAAGCATCATCAGTGCGAGAGCCGGCAGCATAAAATATATTTTTTTCATCATTTTCATATCCAGAATTTCCAAAACATCATTTCTTCGTGCCGAAAAGGCTGAACTTCGTCTTCCGATCCCCGATGAGACAAGTGAGAACAAAGAAAAACAGCGCGAACGCAAAGAAATACATATACTGCTCGTCATATTCCTCGAAGACAACGGAATTGAACTTCTCTGCGTCCATCTTCTTTATGTCGTCGATTATCGGATTAAGACCAAATTCGCTGTTTCCCGCACGCACATACGCCCCATTACCGGCGGAAGCTATTTCCCTCAGTGTATTCTCGTCAAGACGTGTCACGACAATGTTGCCTTCACGGTCTTTCATAAGCCCACCGTCCTTCAGCGGAATAGGCTTTCCCTCCGGAGAACCAACACCGATTGTATAGACCTTTATTCCCAACTCGGCTGCCTGTTTCGCGGCCTTGACCGGGTCATCCTCGTGGTTCTCACCGTCCGTAATGACTATTATCGCACGACTCTTCTCGCTCTGTGCGCTGAAAGAGCGGGCTGCCGTATTTATGGCATCGGCGAGCGCTGTTCCCTGAATAGGCACAGACTCGGTGGAGATGGTATTCAGGAACATTTTTGCGGAAACATAATCTGTCGTAATCGGCAACTGAACATAGGAACTGCCGGCGAAAACGATGAGTCCTATTCGGTCGTCGCGAAGTTTGTCGACTAGTCTGGAGATGGCAAGTTTCGCACGCTCAAGTCTGTTCGGAGAATAGTCCTGGGCAAGCATAGAGTTTGAAACGTCGAGTGCAATCACCACCTCGGCACCTTTAGTCTCGTGCTCCTTTAGCTTCGCGCCAATCAGAGGACGTGCCATCCCGACAGCGAAGAAAGCGAATCCGAGGCTGAACAGGACGACTTTCCACCATCCGCGGGCCCCGGAATATGAAGGCATCAGCCCTGCCACCAGATCCGGATCTCCGAATGAGGCAACACGCTTTTTACGCAACCTGCGAAAAATGGCGTATACCACAGGAAAGAGCGGGACAAGCAACAGAAGCCAAAGATATTGAGCATCAGCAAAATACAGCATAATCAATCATTTTTTACGGCAATTTTCTGAAAATCGCGACCTGAAGGATGAATGCGGCAAGCAGGGCAATTAGGGCGACAAGCGCGTATGTTCCGAACAATTCCTTGTAGACAGGGAAACTGTCGATTGTTGTCCTGGCCTTCTCCATCTTGTTTATCTCGGAATAGATTTCGGCGAGTTTGGTGTTATCCGTAGCGCGGAAATAGCGTCCACCGGTGGTCTCGGCAACCTGCGAAAGCAGTTTCTCGTCAATCTCCACCTTCACTTTCTGGATTTCCACGCCCCAAGGGGTCATCACCGGGTAGGGCGCGGTGCCATTTGCACCCACTCCGATTGTGTAGACACGAATGCCGTAGGTCTTGGCAATCTCGGCAGCAGTTTCCGGGGCAATCTCTCCACAGTTGTTCACACCGTCCGTGAGCAAAATCACTACGCGGCTCTTCGCATCGGAGTCCTTCATCCGCGCAACGGCCGTCGCGAGCCCGTTTCCTATCGCGGTACCATCCTCGAGAAGGTCGGTACTGATTTCTTTCATCAGGTTGATGAGCGTTGCACGGTCTGTCGTGAGAGGGCATTGGGTGAATGCTTCGCCGGCAAAAACGACAATTCCCATACGGTCTGAAGGCCTTTGGGATATGAATTCGATTGCTATATCTTTCGCAGCACTGATTCGGTCCGGATTGAAGTCACGGGCAAGCATGGAAGTGGAAACGTCCATAGCAAAGACTATGTCAATTCCCTCGGTATCAATCTTTTCCATTTTCTCCGATGAACGCGGGCGTGCAATGGCGATAACTATCATAACCAGCGCGAGCAGCATCAAGGCAAAAGGAAGATGACGGAGATATTCCTTCACGCTATGTCCCGCCTTGAGCCACGGGGCACTTGCAGACACGCGCAGATGAGCCTGACGTCCGAAAACCTCGCGCAGAATGTAGAGAACCAGCAGCAGAGCCGGCACCACCGTGAGCCAAAGAAGTTTAGGATACTCAAAAAACATCACTCGCCCTCCTTTTTATTTTCTTCCGCCTGTGCTGCAAGATCGTCCTGATAGGTTTGGGTGACAAACCTTACGGCAAGCGGAAGCACTGCCGCATTCTCCTGCTCACTTGCAGTGTGTTTGGCGAATTTCACAAAGTCGGAAGTCTCAAAAAGATTTTTCAAATCCTTAAGAAGTTCTTTTCTGTCAGCGGGTTCATCCTCGAACTTCGGTTTCATTTCACGAAATATTTCGGCCGTTGTCATCTCCATAGCACCGATTTCATAACGGGAGGCGATGTACTCACGAAGCACGTCCGTCACTCCAGAATAGAACTGCTTCTGCTTTTCCGGAGCCCAAAGTTTGTCGCCACGGAAGGTGTCGAGTTTTCGCAAGGCCACGATATGCGCAGGGTCTTTCTTTTCAGGACCTTCTGCAAGCCTCTTTTTGTGCATCTTTATAAGACACACAATCGCAATCACCGAAAGGACAACAAGATAGAAGAGCCCGACCCATGGGAGTACCTCCGCGGCAGTGAGCGGATAGCGTATGACGTCCTTAATGTCGTGCGGTTGGAAAGACGTTGTGTCGACCGGCATGGTCATCACATTGAAGCGGATGCTGTCGAAAAGCAGGGTGTCCACCACTCCGTCTTTGGAAAGCCGTGCAACAGGCAGTTCACCGAGATGATATTCTCCCTCGTCAAATGTCGTGAGGACAGTTGAAACCTTTATGTCATAGCTAAGAGGGCTGTTCTTCTTTGCCTTGTAAACCTTGAGAGTGTCGGACTTCCAGGGTTGGAGGAACATGATTCCCCGCACGGTGCTGTCATTCAGCTGAGGAAAGGCATACTGTGTGCCTGCCTCGACCCTGTCAAGTTTAATCCCGTAGAGCAACTGGTCGGCAATAAGGATACTGTCTCGCTTCTGAAGCTGTTCAAGAAATGGAGCTCCGCCATGCACGATGTGACCTCCCTTCAGCTGAGGAGCGTCACTCGACACGGTCTCTCCCATAAATGCGGACGGAGCATCATCCTGCCCCGGCTGAGACTCCGCACCCGAAGACGCACTCCCTTGAGCCATTGCAGGCAACGCCGCAATCAACAAACCCAATATGAATAACTTACATTTCATCTTCAATTCCTTTTCCATAATCCGAGCCCCTCACTGCGGCCCCGGCATCCTTAGCGCTGCTGAAACAATTTCATCAGAGCCTGAACATAATCTTCATTCACAGCCACGCTGACCTTGTCTACATTGTATTTCATCAACATTTTCGACTCGCTCTCACGCAGATCCCGGAACCATTCCTCATAGAGCCTGCGCAATTTCGCACTGCCGGTGTCCACCCAGGCGGTTTTCCCTGTTTCGGAGTCCTTGATGTTCAATAGTCCCACATTCGGAATGCTCTGCTCGCGTGGGTCGTAAACCTCAACTACGGAAATGTCGTGACGGTTGACGGCGACTTTAAGGGCATCCTCATATCTTGGCTGTCCATGAGCGTCCGCATCAATCATATCGGAAAGCACGAAAGCGTTGCAACGTTTTTTGATTGCATTAGTGAGATATCTAAGAGCCTCCGACAAATCCGTCCCCGTCGACTCCGGCTCAAACTCCAGAACTTCACGAATTATGTGCAGCAGATGAGTTCTTCCCTTTTTCGGCGGAATGAATTTCTCAACTTTGTCGCTGAAAAACAGGGCGCCCACCTTGTCGTTGTTAAGAATCGCCGAAAAAGACAGAACGGCGGCAATCTCTGCAATCATATCCCGCTTGGTCATCCCGGAGGTGCCGAACAGTCCCGAACGGCTGGCATCAATCAGCAGCACAACCGTGAGTTCCCTCTCTTCCTCAAAGACTTTGATATATGGAGAATGAAGACGAGCCGTGACATTCCAGTCCATATTGCGGACATCGTCACCATATTGATATTCACGAACTTCGCTGAATGCCATACCGCGACCCTTGAATGCAGAATGGTATTCTCCCGCAAATATCTGATGCGAGAGAGCCTTTGTCCGAATCTCAATTTTCCGAACTTTTTTCAGAAGATCACTTTCTGTCATAACATTTTGAATCTGCCCTCAAAAATACACTATGGCACCTCAACGACATTCACAATCTGATCGATGAGGTCGTCGGTAGAAATGTTTTCAGCCTCTGCCTCGTAGCTGAGCCCGATTCTGTGACGGAGCACCTCGTGGCACACGGCACGCACATCCTCCGGGATGACATATCCCCTTCTCTTTATGAATGCGTATGCCTTGGCTGCGGCTGCAAGAGAGATGCTTGCACGAGGGGATGCGCCGTATGAAATGAATCCCGCAATTTTGTCGAGTCCATATTCACCCGGAGTTCTCGTGGCGTAGACGATGTCAACGATATATCTTTCGATTTTTTCGTCCATATACACTTCCCTCACGACCTCACGTGCACGGATGATGTCTTCCGGCTTCAACACAGCCGAGGCTTTCGGGAATTCTCCGCTATTGTTCATCCTGAGTATGAGTTTTTCCTCTTCTTTTTTCGGATAGGTCACGACAACTTTGAGCATAAAACGGTCGAGCTGAGCCTCCGGAAGCGGATAGGTACCCTCTTGTTCTATAGGGTTTTGCGTCGCCATCACAAGGAATGGTTCCGGCAGGCGGAAGGTCTCGTCACCAATTGTCACCTGACGCTCCTGCATCGCCTCAAGAAGGGCGGACTGAACTTTTGCAGGGGAACGGTTAATCTCGTCGGCAAGTACGAAATTGGCGAAAATAGGTCCGCGACGAATCTGGAATTGCTCGGACTTCTGGGAATATATCATTGTTCCGATGACATCCGCAGGAAGAAGGTCCGGAGTGAACTGTATTCTGCTGAATTTGGCATCCACCGCCGAAGAAAGTGTGTTGATTGCCAGGGTTTTCGCCAGTCCCGGCACACCTTCGAGAAGTATGTGTCCATTTGCGAGAAGCCCTATGAGAAGGTTCTCAACGAGCTGTTTCTGGCCCACGATGACCTTGTTCATTTCCATTGAGAGAATGTCCACGAAGGAACTTTCCCTTTGAATGCGGTCGTTGAGCTCTTTAATGTTTACGCTATCCATATTTCTTTGTTTTTTAATATCTTTTTGGTCTATATTTGTCTTCTCATCGGTCACATACGCCCGGTATGCTCCCTCTTCGAATACAAATCTATCCTCAAAAATCTGATTAAAAATTTATCACTATATTTTCTTCTAATTTTCTTCTAATTCTCTTCTCATCGGTCACATACGCACGGTATGCTCCCTTTGTGTCGTTAACTTTACATATCTTTGCATAAAAATGTGAGATATGCATTACATCTTGACTTTGTCATATAGAGGTGCCGGACTAAGCGGCTGGCAGATTCAGAACAATGCGGTGACCGTGCAAGGAGAACTTGACAGGGCTCTCGGAATTCTTTTCGGCACTCCCGTGCAGACGACAGGAGCCGGAAGAACCGACGCCGGGGTCAATGCAACGAACTATGTCTGTGACTTTGAAACTCCGGAGCCGCTCCATCTGACAAAGCAAGACTTCTTATACAAAATAAATGCCATCATAAGGAAAGAAATTGTAGTTCACGATATTGCAGAGGCGGGCGTAGAGCCTTTTTCTGACGATGGCGAATATCCTTTCAATTCGAGATTTTCAGCAAAAAGCCGAAAGTACCGCTACTTCATCCACAGTGCCAAAGACCCCTTTGCAGAAAGTTTTTCATGGAGGTGCCCGTGGCCGCTTGATGTGGAACGGATGAATGAGGCTGCGGCACTGCTTCTGGGAGAACACGATTTCAGTTGTTTCGAGAAGACCGGAGGAGGCAACAGCACAAGCATCTGCACGGTAATGTCTGCCCGGTGGACGCACTACAGCCCCTCACACACAAGCCTGCTCGGCTTTCCGGACGACGGTAATTACCTCGTCTTCACAATCGAAGCAAACAGATTTCTGAGGAATATGGTGCGGGCAATCGTGGGAACGCTGGTCGATGTGGGACGCGGACGACGCAGCGTATATTCCGTTCAGGAGCTCCTCCAAAGCGGTAAACGCAGCGATGCCGGGGAATCAGTCCCCGGCACCGCCCTATTTCTATGTAAGATTATTTATTGAAAATGTCTTTGATGCTCCCAAGCGACGACAGCATATTAGAAGCCTCATAAGGCAGATAAACAGTCTTGTTATCCTTGCCGCTAACCATCTCCTTAAGAGTGTCTATATACTTCACTGCCAACATATAAGCCGCAGGGTCGGTCTTAGCCGAAGCCACAGCCTCTGCCACCAGACGAATAGCATTAGCCTCTGCCTCCGCCTGAAGCACCTTCGCCTTCGCCTCGCCTTCCGCGCGGAGAATCTGCGCAGTCTTCTCTGCCTCAGCATTATTGATTTCAGAAGCCTTGTCACCCTCAGACTTGAGAATTGCCGACTTCTTCTCACCTTCAGCACGAAGAATCTCGGCACGCCTCATACGCTCTGCCTGCATCTGCATCTCCATTGACTCACGCACGCTGTCCGGAGGTGTAATGTCCTGAAGCTCAACACGATTCACCTTCACACCCCATTTGTTGGTGGCATCGTCAAGCACCGCACGAAGCTTCGAGTTGATAGTGTCACGCGATGTGAGCGTCTCGTCAAGTTCAAGCTCACCGATTACGTTACGGAGAGTGGTCTGAGTGAGTTTCTCGATTGCGTTAGGAAGATTGTCAATTTCATAAACAGACTTTTTCGCATCCACAATCTGGAAATAAAGCAGCGCATTAATCTGTGTGCTGACATTATCCTTGGTAATCACCGTCTGCTTCGGAAAATCATAAACCTGTTCACGAAGGTCGATGACAGAAGAGTTGGTCATTTTCACGATAGGTTCGCCACCGAAAGCGGAGTTCGTAATCTTTCGTGAGGTCACGACCTTGGCCTTATCGATGATAGGCCAGATAATCTGGATTCCCGGGCTGAGCACACGGTCAAACTTTCCGAGCCTCTCCACTACGCGGGTTTCCGACTGAGGGATAATCTTGATACCCCGAAGAATGTAAATCACGACAATTGCCGCAATTACGATAAGAACGATTGTTCCAGCTGACATGTTATTTATTATGTATTAATATGTTTCTATATTTCCGCAAAGTCTTGCCTGGGGTATGCCCTACGCTGTCGGAGTCTCCGACTTCTTCGTCTTGACGGTAAGGATTATGCTGTCGTAAGAGACGATTATGACTTTCTCTCCCACCTGGACATCGCGCCTCGGTTCGTTGTCATCCTCCCTCGCGAGCACAGCCTGCCACTCGTCACCGTCAATCTTGACCCTACCTACATCCTCCGCCGGAATCATCTCAATGACAGTAGCTTCGCGCCCGATAAGGCTCTCCATGTTCGACTTGTAACCACCCTTGCGCTCGGCCCTGCGGGAAAGAACCTTCAGCGCGAAAGGCCTCACGAAAATAAAAGACAGGAGAGACCCGACAACAAACAATCCAATCTGCCAGTTGAGAGTGTCCGGTGCAATCGCCGCAAGAACGCAGCTAAAAAGGCAGCCGATTGAAAGGCAGGCTGCCGCAAAGCCCGGCGTGAAGATTTCCACAAGAAACAGCAGCAGAGCCGCCAGCATCCAGATGAGCCAAAGATCCATAATTCAAAAAAAAAATTACAATTCAAAAATCTTTCAAATATATGAAGATGTTTTGAAAAATCAAAAGGCGGAACATAGCTTTTATCCATATTCCGCCTTTTATATTAAGAAACCTTCAAAAAATAACCTGCATCATCTTTTCTCATTCTTTTCGGTCTATATTTATTTTCTCATCAGTCGTGTACCTCCAGTACACTCCTTCTTCCAAAAGAAATCTATACTCGAAAATAATTGACAAATCTGACGCAGTTTATTTTTTTCATGTTTCTAACTACCAAGAGAGTGAACTACCAACTCACTTTGCCACCGGGATTGAATTCTTCGGTTGTCACTCCCCTGTAGGAGGGCTGGGTCGAACTTCCGGCTATATCGGAAAGTCCCGGCCAGTCGCTGATGTTGTAGCTGTCTTTCACACCTAATGGAGCCAGAGGGAAGAAGTTGAACTCGCTGCCGATTTTCTTCTCGATGTCGGAAACCGAATAGATGTAGTCGGCAAGTGGCGGAAGCGAAGAAAGTTTCTCTCCTGTGAAATTCTGCGGAAACCAGAATCCGATTGCCATCACCTCGTCCGCCGAGCACTGCCATATAGGCTTTCCTGTTGAGCCGGTCTTTGTCCGCAGCACAAGTTTATAACGAGCCGTAGGCATTATGCAGTCCTTCGATTTATCAGAAGTTTTACCCCAATCACTGGCATCTTTTAAGGACCAAGATTTGTCCCCATAGTAACAGCCGACCACGACATAAACCGTGTCGCTGCACCGCCACTGATTTGGAAGTATCTTCTCCACCATACCCCAATGGGAGTCACTGGATGTTTCGTTCAGATAGGATTCCGGAGCGATATTGGTCGGATAGAATGTCTGTATATTAAGGTCAATCGGATTGTATTTGTCGCCGCACCCCCTTTCCGCAGAACGCATCAGGTGACCTTTGGTGACGGTCTTTTCGGTCGGCATCAGCGACCAATATTGATACTTATCCGACGGCTTGCCCCCGGTTGAAGTCCACGGCCAAGCATCCCAATCCGAGGCATAAATTATCGACTGCTCGCTCTCGCTGAAATATGGGTCCGGTCTCCATGGGTCCTTAACAGGGCGGGTGTAGCCTCCTTCCCAGTATATTTCATGACAAGGATATGCCACCCACATAGGATTGTGACGGCGGATATCGTAGCAAGCCTCGTAGTTTCGGACTTTCTGAATTGTCCTGTATGTCGTTGCCCGATGGTCAACATATTTATAGTCCGAATTAGGTTTGAGAGTTGCCGGTCTTTCGATGTAGTCCTTTAAACCAGGCTCAGGTCCCGGCTCAGGCCCCGGCTCAGGTGTGCCGGAGTGCCCGAAATCGTATTTCACGGACGCGGTTTCTGTTGTGGTCACGAGCCTGAGGTCATCAGTACGCCCCTGAACACCGTCGGCAAGGGCTTCAACCTTTATGTTGAGCTTGGTCGTTTCTGATGATGTGACCTCAAAAACGGATTTCGCAAAATACCAACTTCCATATTTATCAATGGTACAATCCAAAATATGGCTTTTCTTACCGTGTTCATCGGAGATTTCAATCTTGAAAGCCTTCTTATAATCCTTCGGAGTTTCTCTTTCATAAACATAGAAACCTACCGAGAGTTTATAAGTCCTTTTGTCTATCGGAAGAACTATCCCGCTAACAGTTATATAGGAGCCTTCTTTAGAATAATAGACCCCGTTCAAGCCGGATGCTCCCGGATAACCAGTTGAGGACCAGGTGCTTCGCACGGAAGTATAGGAACCCCCATAGCTGATTCCCTCAATTCCGCTTCCCTCCATATTGCGACCGGCAGTCCAGGTGTCGAAATAATTTTTATTATCCGTCGATTTCTCCTTGTCCAAATTGTCGTAATAGACAACAGACTCTTCAACAGGATTCGGTCCTGGGTCTGGGTTAGGATTTGGATTTGGATTTGGATTGGGCTCCGGGTCCACGATGCCCGGATCCGGTTTTTTCGGCATCTCCTCAGGCTTGCAGGAGGAAAGCCCGGCGAGCAAAAACGCTGTCAGTATGAAAAACAGAGCATATTTCTTCATATTCATAATTATTATCAAACATTATTATTTACAAACAATCACAGGTCAAAGCATTCCACGGAACTTGGCATCCGAATCTCCTCACCATCCTGCCTGCGTCTTGGAGAAGTTCTCCACGGTCACGGATTTGGTGGGTAACGGCCAAGTCAGAGTACAGGACGATGTGCCATATATTTTTTGGGGATTTCCGAGTATGAGACTAACGACGGAAATTGCATTGTTCTCAGAATCATAAGTCCCGAGAGGGTATTCCTCCTGTGACGCATTCGTATTATAGGTGGCATAGCATCCGAAACTCAGAGCATAATTGAAACCTTCATACGGCGAATTATATATTCCAAGTTTGTTCATGGCAAATCTTATATCGACTGCATTCTTGTTACGAGCATCGATAATTGTGAGATATGTCCCCTCTTCTTCAATAAAGCCCAATTCTGCCAAGGCGGTATTCCCCTTGAAAAGATTTTCAATGACAAACACGTCCATTCCCGGCACTTTCTTAAGAACAACAGGCGTAATAGTCAATGGATTGACATTAAATATGCTGAACATACTAGTTGAGAATGTCGCTTCCGTAGAAACCGTTTCAAGAACCGTTGTGTTTGGGTTGAACAGATACCACTCTGTCGTTATTTCCTTCTTCACAATCGTCTCCATACCCGTAGAGGACGCTGCAACCACCAGAAGCACATAATCTGTCCCTTGCGAAAGATTCCACCAACTCCACTGACAACCGGCTGCATGCGCAGACGCCATATTCTCATCTGTCAGAGGCTTGCCGTATTCCTTCATGATTTCGGAATCGCTTTTGCCGGAGGAAACTAACTCTTCATATCGTGCTTTCGTGAACAGCCACAGAGAGATGCCGGCAGCATCGCTGGATTTCAGAAGGGCATGAAGTTGATTGTAGGTAACCGACTGGAACGAGACATCCAGTGTCGGGGCAACTCCGGTAGGCGCAGCCGTGGTCACGTCAATGATGGTGCATTTGCCAATTCCGGTGCTTCCAAGAATATATTGGGCTATGACTTTGTAGGAAGTCGATGCAGCAATCGGAACGGCATTTCCGGTAGAGTTGTATGCCTTAGTGAATTCCATTTTGAATGACTTTTCACTCTTTGTCTGGCACTCATGGTTGTTGATAAATACAGAAGCAAGGCTCTGTTCCGTCCAAGAGCTTGATGGAGAGTTCATGTAACTATCCCATGCTGCGGAAGCCATCGCCAGATAGCGTACGGACATGACATCGTCGCCCACGGCATCAACTGAGAACGAGGTCGGAGCAGACTCAGGGGCAGTCAGTTTTAAAGGCGCAGAAGCCTTATAGTTAAGAGGAGCCATTTCCTTGATTTCGCTTCTGCCTATGGAAAAGGCATCTGTTTTTGTGCGGACGAAAACATTTCCATCCACATCTTCAGCCGTGAAACTGATGCCGGATTCGTCCTCAAATGGGGCGGTGACAAAGTAGAACCAGGTCGGAGTTGATGACAGGATCACATTACTGCTTTCACAAAAGATGGATACAGTCGGCAGTAATCCGTAGTAGTTTTCGTTTGACTTCATGCCGGAGAGGTCTCCTGTGCGAACCTGCTCGTCTGTGAGCATCATCATTCCGGCCAAATTCTTGCCCCCGTTAGATAAAAGCCTGACACGAGACAATTTCTCGCCGTTTCCAGTAAGCCCGACCTTTACCACAGAGCCGATGTTATAGAAATGGAGATTGCCGTCTGTACTATATGCCGCCATAGGATTGGCGTATTGGGAGAAAGTCCCAGAATACCAGTTCTGCGAATCGAGAATGCGGAAGTTGTGATAGAATACGCCGTCGTATTGGATATACCTATATTGAGGGCTTACTTCACCAGTCGACAGATTCGTCGGACAAGGAACATAGAATGCGAAGTATTCGTCAGCCTTGGCCACATCCTCAACCGTCGCCTTTGAAGGATCGTCGGCATCGACCGTAATCTCATACAGAGTCCTATTAATCAGCAACTTATCCCCATTAGTCCAAACCACTGTTTTGTCGTTCTTCAGGGCAGTCTTTGTCTCCGGAGCGGAAAGGCGGAGCGTCACCGTCTCCTTTTCAGGAGATGAAGGCTTTAAATTTTCCACAGGTTCCTTGGCGCATGACAAGACCACGACAAGCGTCGTGACTGACATCATGGCTCTTGAGGCAAGAAATTTCAGCGTTTTCATTATTGAATGTATTTTAAGTTTTTGCAGGTTAACTCACTACAGCTCCCGCAAATATAAGCAATTTATCCCCCCCCCCGCCAAATTTTTTTCATTTTTTCTCAAAAAAAACACAAAAAACAGGTTCTAAAGCCTAAACTTCAGAACCTGCTAATTTAAAAAGTTGAATATGAAATTGAATAAAAAGATGGAGTACAAGGCGCTCGGTGAAGATAAAACCGCAGCAACCTAATGGTTGTGAGGATTTTATCAAGACGAGCAACGCAGTAATCCGCTTTTTATTCGATTTCTACTTAGTCGCTAAGAGAGAAACGCTTGAAAGTAAGCACCTGTGCCTCCTTGTCAGCTTTGGCGAGGACATCCTTAACGGCCTCCTTGCCATCACCCATCTGGTAAGCCTGCTCAAGAAGAGTGTTCTCCTTGAAGAACTTGCCGAGTTTACCCTTTGCAATCTGCTCAAGCATAGCCTCAGGCTTGCCTGCCATCTTAGGGTCGTCTTTCATCTGCTCCTTGTAGAGAGCGACTTCTTTCTCGACGATTTCTGCAGGGCAATCTTTCTCGGAAACTGAAACAGGGTTCATTGTTGCAACCTGAATTGCAATTCCCCTTGCGATTTCAGCGTCAACTTCTTTGCTGAATCCAACCACAGAGGCAACTTTGCCATTGTGGTGCACGTATGCAGCGGAGAACGGTGCGCTGATGCTTGCGTAGTATGCAACCACGTGTTTCTCACCGGTCTTTCCTGTCTGCTCAGTGACAGCAGCCTCAACGGTTCTGCCGTCAGCGAGAACTACGCTCTTAAGAGCCTCTGCATCAGCCGGGAACGCTGCGATTGCAGCATCTGCGATTGCATTGGCAAGAGCCTGGAACTCAGCATTCTTTGACACGAAGTCAGTTTCGCATCCAAGGCAAACGAGGATGGCCTTGTCGCCGTTGATGCGGGTGAGAACAGAACCCTCTGTGGTTTCCCTGTCAGCACGCTTCGCAGCAACGAGTTTACCCTTCTCGCGGATGATTTCCTGTGCGCGGTTGTAGTCGCCTTCAGCCTCTACAAGTGCCTTCTTGCAGTCCATCATTCCTGCGCCTGTCATTTGACGCAATTTCATTACGTCAGCTGCTTTGATATCCATTGTCTTGAATTTTAGATGTTAATTTTTCTTTCGCAAATTACTCGGCGTCAGCCTCTGGAGCCTCTGCTACAGGTGCCTCTGCTACAGGAGCTTCCTCAACTGCAGGAGCTGCAACCTCTTCAGTTGCCTCCTCTGCCTTTGCGCCCTTGCGGGAACGGAGCTTCTTTCCTGCCACCTGCTTGTCGTCAGCAACCTCTGGAGTTTCCTTTTCCTTCTCGAGTTTCCTTTCGTTCAGCCCCTCGTTGATGGCCTGGCAAAGAATGTCCATAATGTAGGAAATTGACTTTGCGGCATCGTCATTAGCCGGAATCACGTAATCAATCGGAGTAGGGTCGCAACAAGTATCAACCATAGCGATAACCGGAATGTTAAGACGATTTGCCTCCTTAACGGCATTCATCTCTTTCTGTACGTCTACTACGAAAAGTGCGGAAGGAAGACGGCTGAGATCCTTGATTGAACCGAGGTTCTTCTCAAGTTTAGCCCTCTGACGGGTAACCTGAAGACGCTCACGTTTTGCGAGAGTGTCGAATGTACCATCTTCAATCATCTTGTCGATGGTGTTCATTTTCTTGACTGCCTTACGGATGGTCGGGAAGTTGGTAAGCATACCGCCGGCCCAACGCTCTGTCACGTATGGCATATTGACTGAAGCGGCCTTCTCTGCAACGATGTCCTTAGCCTGTTTCTTCGTTGCTACGAAGAGAACCTTGCGGCCTGAACGCGCGAGCTGTTTGAGAACATCGGCAGCCTCGTCAATCTTTACTATACTCTTGTGCAGGTCGATGATGTGGATTCCATTCTTCTGGTCGAAAATGTAAGGGGCCATCTTAGGATTCCACTTTCTCGCCAGGTGTCCGAAGTGTACACCTGCATCAAGTAATTCCTGGAAATTTGATCTTGGCATTGTTTTAAATTTTTCTTTGTTTTTACTTTCCCCACTTCGGCTTGCCTTGCCTTATGAGGCTCTTTTCTTCATTTCGGAAGCAGCGGCCTTGCCGATCTCCGAAATTTCCGCAGTCAGGCAATCTGTCGGGCAGCCCGCCGGAATTCGCATCCCGAATCGGAGTCCCGTGATTTTGAACCGGACTGTGCTTTTGAGTAAATCAAACAGTAACGATTAACGTTTGCTGAACTGGAAGCGTCTACGTGCACCAGGCTGACCAGGTTTCTTACGCTCAACCTCACGGGCGTCACGTGTAAGGAATCCTGCAGACTTGAGGGCTGAACGGTATGCCTCTTTGTCGACCTCGCAAAGTGCGCGGGCGATTCCGAGACGTGCAGCCTCTGCCTGTCCTTTGATTCCGCCGCCGTCAAGGTTAATCTTAACGTCGAACTGACCTTCAGTACCGGTGACAGCAAAAGGCTGGTTCACAATGTAACGGAGTGAATCCTCGCGGAAATAATCGTTGAGTTCACGGCCATTGATTACAATGTTGCCTTTTCCTGCTGAAACATAAACGCGAGCAACTGCTGATTTACGTCTTCCAAGGGCGTTTACTACTTTCATTGACTCTGCTTAAATTTCGTTTAACTTAATTTCTTTAGGGTTCTGTGCCTGATGCGGGTGCTCAGGACCAGCGTAGAGGTAGAGGTTGTTGATGATCTTGCTGCCGAGACGATTCTTCGGAAGCATACCCTTGACAGCCATCCTCAGAAGCTCTGTAGGCCTCTTCCTGAGGATTTCGGCAGGTGTCGTGAAGCGCTGACCACCAGGGTTGCCGGTGTAGCGGACATACACTCTGTCGGTCATCTTCTTGCCGGTGAGTCTCACCTTGTCAGCGTTGACGATGATGACGTTGTCACCACAGTCAAGGTTCGGGGTGAATGAAGGCTTGTTCTTACCACGGAGGATAAGGGCAACCCTTGAGGCAAGACGGCCGAGTACCAAGTCGGTAGCATCAATCACAAACCACTCTTTCTTGATATCGCCAGCTTTCAGCGATACAGTTTTGTAACTTTGTGTGTCCATCTTGATTGTTAATGGGTTAATACTTAATACTTTAGTTGCGTCCCTATACACATAGGGGCGACAAAGGTAGTAATTTTTTATTTCTTGACAAAATAATTCTTTATTTCAGCCGCGGTGGCCGTCAGATTGACAGGACGTGAAGGACGTTGATTAGTTCCTTGTCAATCGGCTTGTCGATTTTGATGGCCTTGTTGAAAGGAACGTAGACAATTTTGTCGTTCGAGATGCCGACCATAACGTTGCGCTGCCCGTCATTGAGGGCGTCAATGGCAGCAACACCAAGGCGGCTCGCGAGAATGCGGTCGAAGGCACTCGGCGTGCCTCCCCTCTGGAGGTGACCGAGAATGGTCACACGGACGTCATACTGCGGATATTCAGTCCTGATTCTTTCTGCATAGTGCATCGCTCCACCGTCCTTCTTGCTCTCGGACACAAGAACGATTGAGCTGTTCTTGCTCTTGCGGAATCCTCTGCTGATGAACTGCTCCAACTGGTCGACGTCGGTCTTATCCTCGGGGATGATGGCCGCCTCCGCTCCGGAAGCGATTGCACTGTTCTGTGCAAGAAATCCCGCATCACGTCCCATAACCTCGATGAAGAAGATGCGGTCGTGCGAGGTGGCAGTGTCTCGGATTTTGTCGACACACTCCACAATCGTATTGAGCGCCGTGTCATATCCTATGGTATAGTCTGTCCCGTAAAGGTCATTATCGATTGTGCCGGGAAGTCCTATGCAAGGAACATCATATTCTTTTGCGAAAATCTGCGCCCCGGCAAGAGAGCCGTTTCCACCTATTATAATAAGTGCGTCAATGCCAGCAGCCTTCATGTTGTCATAGGCAATCTTGCGCCCCTCCGGGGTCATGAAAGCCTCGGAACGGGCAGTCTTGAGTATGGTTCCGCCTCTTTGAATCGTATTGCTGACAGACTGCGAGGTAAATTCCGTGATTTCGTTGTTAATCAAGCCCTCGTAGCCCCTATATATTCCCATAACCTTCCAGCCGTTGAAGATGGAAGCCCTTGTTACGGCCCTGATAGCCGCATTCATTCCGGGAGCGTCTCCGCCGGAGGTGAGCACTCCCACAGTAGAAATCTTTGACATAATCAATTAAAGTGAGCCCGCACAAGCAACAAAATTCGTGCAAAACTCCACTTCCGTGACAGGTGCCGTTAAAGAAAGAGCACAGGAACGTCAGTCAAGATAGAACCAATTGAAATCGACTCGCCCGTCCTTATGTTTGAGACGAATCGTGTGTTTACCTTTTTCAAGGTACAAGCCATCTATCCACTTGCATTTCCACTCGGAAGTCTTGTCAAAAGTGACAAATTGTTCTTTTCCTCCATCCACAGAAACAGCCATCACACCCCCAAGGAGAGTTGATATGTAGCGAGCTCCGAGCGAGTAGGTCCCGGTTTTTTCAACCTCAACCTGATACTCCACCCACGCATCCTGCTGATAGCAAAGAATCATAAGTTCACCGGCGGAATCAGTACAAGGACGTACTTTGAACACATCCTTCCATCCGGTCTGCACCCCACACATATTGTGGGCGACATAATGCTCTGCCGGAATGACTTCGTGCCTCCCATACCAACAGTTTTTATCGAATGAAGAGAAGTTCACATACACCCTGCCCAATTCAGTAAGTTCGGGAGAGGAAACATCACTATTCAACAATGATATGGCTCCCCAATTCCCCGTTGCGCGATGCATAAACCAAGAGTATCCGCATACATTGCCGTCAGCCTCAAGCATATTAAGGGCATCAGACATAAACGAAATCTGTTCGGAGACGTTATTAGTGATACTACCGTTAGCGTGACAAAACTCCGTCATAAATACAGGTTTGCCGTATTTGTCGAATTTTCGTATCATTGAATGCATTCCTGCCGCATTCGGCATATAGCAATGTAGCGCAATCGCATCAAAGGCATCGTCACCGATTCCGTCGCAGGACAGGAACTCATCAAGCCAGACCTCGGGGTCGTGATAGCCGGAGAGTGTGCCGTAATTCAATGCCGGAGACACCAGTTTCATTCCGACTTCCTTGGAAAATGCCCTTAACTCCGGCCAAGTCTTGGCAGCCACAGACGGCACCATATTGGCCTGGTCAACAAGGTTCGGTTCGTTGTAGCCCAGAATATATCCCGTGGAAGGATAATCCTTCTTGAGGCGACTGATATTTTCCTTGTTCAGTCCGGCATTCCAAACCATCGGATAAAACTCCATCCCCGCCCCGTAAATGGCTGAAGCATCCGCGGGATAGTTGTGGGACCAATTATAGTCCCAACTGACTCCCGGAGCGAGCAAGCGGGCATCTGAAGAAATCTGAAAATTGCCGCAGACTCCCCTCTTGGCACTGCGCGCCTGCTTTGTCCTGACTCGGAAGACATTAAAGTCTTCCTCGTGCGCCATTGAAGGCTCACTCTGACAGGATACCACAACAGGCGCGGCAGTGATAAGGGATAGCAACAGAATGATTATTCTGTTCATTCTTTTTCAACTATTTTTTGTACCAGAAAATGGCGTCGACATCCAGAGTGGTCGGGTAACCATTGGTTCCCTGAGTCCATTGGAGCACGTTTACAGCAGTTGATGCATTATATTTTTCTCCCGCCATAAATGCTGAAACAGGAATTTCGATTTCGTGCCATTCGCCATCTCTTTTGAAACCGTAAGCAGCTTTCTCGTCCCCAATGGTAATAGTAGCGTCAAGCATTCCGAGGCTGTACTCGCCTGCAGCAGTTCCTTTCATTGCAATATGGAGAGTGTAGTCGGCTGTAATTCCCTTAAGAATTTCACGGCGCTTTGCGGACTCAGCCTTCTCCTCATCGGTAAGACCTTCTGCAAGATGGAACGCATAACCGAACCAGCCACTGGCAGTCTTAATTGAGAACCAGTCAGCAACAACTCCGAAGAAGTTAGGACCAGAAGGGGTACCAGCCGCTCCGCCATTCCACCAGTCAAAGAAGAGAGTTCCGGTATTCGGTTCTCCATACACGCCGTCAGCAGGCATAAAGTACTTGATCTTCTTCTCGATTTTCTTTATGGTAGTCTCATCCATAGAAATGATGATGTAGTCCGAGCCTTGGAGACAAGGATAAACCTTGCTCGGTTTTGAAGTTACAAAACCTTTTTTCGAGAATCCGAAAGAAGGCTCATATACTACAGCCAGATATTCGGTGTCGGCATTGAGCCCCTCGAAAACCTCAGCAGCATTGCCCTTGAGCTTCTTTGCTGTTTCAGGAACGGCTTCTTTGTAGGCAGACTCCTCAACGACCCAAAGGCTGTATTCTGCAGCCGCGTCATTAACCTCAACGCTGACCTTTACTGAATTTTCCGTAACCTCGGAAGTCTTTACGATGCAGTCGAAAGCATCACCCTTGACTTCTGACTTCTTGCATGACGCAAGAGAGAGAACTGTTGCCGCACAAAGCAGCATTGATGTAATCTTTTTCATAAAACTGTGTTTTTAAGTGGTTTATAATTAATTTATTGTCATCCGTATTCTAATACCCGGGATTCTGCTCCAGACCCGCAATGCGGACTTCCTCTTGAGGAATAGGCATAAGATAGTGGCAATCCTTGAATTCGTTCATATCATCTCCGTCAAGGAGTTCGAACCTGCTTGCGTCAATTCCGCTGATGAAAGGATATTCCGCTTTGAGTGAGCTCCAATTCGCAATTTTAAACTTCTCGCGATAGACATTCATTGTCTCTTTGGCAATCCCCCAGCGGCAGAGGTCAAACCAGCGGTGGCCCTCCATTGCCAACTCCACCCTGCGCTCGTGCCTTAGAGACTCACGTGTCGCCTCTACTTCAGGGAGTGAAGCACTTGCGCGATGACGCACTTTATTGATATATGTTTTTGCCAAATCAAGTTCTTTCCCACTTTCTATCGCAGCTTCGGCATACATAAGAAGCACATCAGCATAGCGGATTTCTTTCCAATTCAAGCCGGCACGAGATGGATGTCCGAGCTCCGGAAAGTCGAAACGCAACCCCTTCGCAACAGCCTCTGCCGATGCAGGATACTGCTCCTGCTGATATTTTCTGTTGTAAAAATAGTTTGCATATTGAATCTCTGCCGTTTCGTTCTCAACCTCGGAAGGAAGCTGCTGGAGAATGGTCCAGTCACGGCGCGGGTCACCGATCTCATATTCTGCATACAAATCCCAAGTCGGGCGATCATATCCCCAACCGGAAACGCCTCCGACTTTAGCGGAACGCGGACGCATCATCACAGTGGAGAATGTTCCCCTGGTAAAACCGAATCCCCCGTAATCGGAGTACATATCCTCAACATAGTTGATTTCAAAAACCGACTCTATATTCCATTCGTTTTCCGGAAGGAATTGGGAGAAATAATCGGGCGCAAGGTCATATTTCCCGGAACCGATGATTGACTTTCCCCATTTGAGCACCTCGTCGTAGTTCTTTCTGTAGAGATTCACTTTCATCAGAAGAGCATCGGCTGCACCCTTTGTCGCACGGCCAAGTTCTGTTGCGGCATATTCGTCACATTTCGGAAGTACAGCCTCAGCGCTTTCAAGGTCAGAAATTATGAGTCCATAAATTTTCTCTGCACTCTCGCGCTGTTTTTTCCAGTCACGAGAATCCAAAATCGGCTCAGTAGTGTAAGGGACTCCGCCGAAAAGACGAACAAGGCGGAAATAATAAAATGCACGCATAAATCTGGCCTCGGCAATGAAACGGCTACGGTCAGTTTCCGTCATATCTTCCGGAAGCGTCATTTCACGAATGGAGGCTATCGCCTGATTGCAGCGGCCTATGCCGATGAACTGCGCATTGTAAAAAGCCTCAAGAAGTCCATTGCTCGGAACCACCTGGAATTTGCAGATGTCGAATGCAGCCGGCATATCCTTGAGATACTCTCCTCCCTTGATTGCGTCGTCCGAAGCGATGTCCCCGATGAGCCATTCGTTGCAGTAGGTTCCTCCGAGATTCCATGTCATTGGAACGTAACATCCGTTCACGGCCTGCTCCGCAGCACTTCTTGTGACGAAGAAGTCGCCGAGCTTGGATTCGTTAGGCTGTTCTTCCCGTAGCCATTTGTTGCAGGAAGTCAGGCAGAGACCGAGAGTCAAAGCATATATCAAATATCTGAGTTTCATTATTGTTGTGGTTTAGAAGTTCAGTGATGTTCCGAAAAGAATTGTACGTGACTGTGGGTAGTTTCCCCAATCTACACCTCCGCTGACCTCAGGGTCGTAGCCACTGTACTTAGTGAAAGTCAGAAGGTTATTCGCGGAGACATAGAAACGCCATGAAGACACGTGGAACTTCTGCGTGAGGCGTGTCGGAATGGTGTAACCCAACTGGATATTCTTCAAACGCAGATAGGATCCGCTCTCGACGAAACGTGAATTCGCGTCATAGTTTCTGGAAGAGCCTGAAGGATTCGGAATTATGCCATCGGTGGATGTCGGAGTCCAGACATTACGCATAGCTGTACTCAGCGTAGATTGCCTTCCATCTCCCTCAGTCTGACGACGAAGTGCGTTGTAAATCTTATTGCCATAGACTCCCTGAAGGAACATCGAAAAGTCGAATCCTTTCCAATTCATCGTAAGATTGAGACCGTAGGAGAGCCACGGGAATGGATTTCCGATGTTCACCATGTCGTTGGTATCAATGATTCCGTCACCATTTTGGTCCTTGTAGCGAGCGTCACCGGCGTGTTCTGTGATGTTGGAAGTACCGAACTGATGCTCCTTGACTTCCTCATCGGACTGATATATTCCTTCATATTCCCATCCCCAGAGGCAGAAGAGCGGAAGTCCCTCATCGCACATGGTGTAGCCTCCCTGGATTCTCTCGCCACCATTCAGATGGGTGAGACGGTTCTTAACGAGAGAGAGGTTGCCATTTATGTCGTAGCGGAAATCTCCGACGGCATTGGCGTGACCAAGAGTAAGTTCTATACCTTTGTTGCTTACAGTGCCGACATTCATAGTGCTTGAGTAAAGGTTTCCGACCGTAGCAGGCGCCTTTACGTTAAGGAGCATATCGTAGGTGTTTCGGATGTATGCGTCGATATTTCCGTAGAGTTTGCTGTTCCAAAAACCAAAATCGACTCCAAGGTTAATCTGTTCGGTATATTCCCATTTACCTCCTGTATTTACATAGGTTGTCACTGCCGCTCCGGGAACATATGCCGTGGACCAATTCGCGGTGGTGTTGCCAAAAGGATAGCTGACAAAGGTCAATCCCTGCATAATGGACTGCGTGAATGCCCCGTCACTGATTTTGTCGTTTCCAATCTGTCCCCAGCTGAGACGCAGTTTGAGATTGTCCAGAACATCCTTACTGTTCTCCATAAAATGCTCCTGAGAAACTCTCCACGCTAAAGCGACAGATGGGAAATATCCCCAAGTATTGTTCGGGAACTTTGAAGAACCGTCCGCACGGAAATTTGCAGTGACGAGATAGCGGTTGTCGTAGCTGTAGAAGAAACGGCCCAGGAAAGACAGTCTCCTTGTCCTCGCAACTGCATCGCTGGAGTTTTTGTCCTCCGTTGTATTGGAGACATACCATCTGTTCGGGTCGGTCACAAGAAGAGTGGAGCCGTTGCCCGAGAGTGAATAGTAGTTGTACTCCTCTGTAGTCTGACCGACCATAAACGAGACGTCGTGCTTGCCGGCGAACTTCTTGGCAAAAGTGAGAGTGTTTTCATAAAACATCTCGGTGCTACGTCCCATTGCCGCAGAAACTGAATTCTTGACATTGGTGTCATAGTCGGAGAAATGGTACTTCTCACGATAGCTGCGGTTTTGCCAACTATAGCGATTCATACTTATGCTTGACTTGAAAGTTAGCCACTCCCAAGGTTTGATTTCGAGATAGCCATTGGCAAGAAGGCGTTCGTCAGTATTGTTCGGGTGCGAAGTCTCAAGCTGAGTGAACGGATTGTACACGTTGGTGTAGTTTGTTGATGCTGCAATCTTTCCGCTGATATCCTCTCCCGATTTGGAAAGCGTTCCCGCAGGATAGTGAGTAGGGTCCCACGGAGCCATTGAAATCGCTTGGAAAAGCACACCGTTGTATTGGGCGTTATTGCCAAGTGAACGGGATTTCGAAGTAATGTAGGAAAGATTGGTTCCGAGCTTTAGCCACTTTGTGATTTCGTAAGAAGCGTTGGTCCTGAGAGTGAGACGGTTATAGAACGATTCCTTTATTGTCCCGTCTTGAGCAAAATAGCCTGCCGAGAGGGAATATTTGATTTTGTCTGTCCCTCCGTCAACGGATATGTGGTAGTTCTGTATAGCCGCATTCTTGTGTTGGACCTCAGCCTGCCAATCAGTTTCCTGCGTCTCATAGCTGAAGGTTTCCGGAGTGGCGTAATAATCACGTCCCAAACGGTAGGTGCTGAGCCAATTGGTGAAACCTCTTTTGAGTTCCTTTCGTTCCGCATCGGAATTACCGATTTTCACCATAGTTTCGACATATTCGTCCCTCTTCATCAAATCAAGAGTGCGCCATATATTTTGGACACCGCCGTAACAGTCAAAGGAAACTTTGACCTTGCCTTCCGCGCCGCTCTTGGTGGTGATTATTATGACTCCGTTCGCTCCACGGGAACCGTAGATAGCCGCAGAAGACGCATCCTTAAGTATTTCCATTGAGGCGACATCGGCCGAATTGAGGAATGAAATATCCTCGGTAATGACTCCATCCACCACATAGATTGGAGACGAGTTGTTCACTGTACCGACTCCACGGATTCGTACCTGCGCCGCCTGTCCCGGCTGTCCGGACTGGGCATTGACCGTCACACCGGCGACACGGCCTTGCATCGCCTGGTCGACAGTCGCAACCGGAGCCACCTTAAGTTCATCAGCAGTGACAGAAGAAACAGCTCCAGTCACATCGCTTCGTTTGGTGGTTCCGTAACCGATTGCAACGACAGCATCAAGAGAGATTGCATCTGTCTCAAGCGAAACATTTTGAACACCGCCTTCTGTGACCCGGATTGTCTTTGAGATGTAGCCGAGACAAGAGTATTCGAGAGTCGTTCCCGGAGCAACGTTTATCTCGTAAGCCCCTTCAGCATCTGTCATCTCAGCGAGGTTAGCCCCCCTCGCCACAACTGCCGCATAATCAATCGGCAACTTTGTAGTGGCGTCAGTGACCTTGCCTTTTACTGTAATGTTCTGGGCTAAAGCATCATTAAACTGCCCCCCCCAAGTGAAAATCAGCAGAATTATGCTGAATGCAAGTAAAGACTTTTTCATTTCTTGCGTTTTAGCGTTCTATACAATGTGATACGTCGTACTTTCTACCGATGCTTCATCGATTGCGAAACGACGATATGCAAAAGTAATGTTTTCATAATCACAAACATCCTATTTTCACGAAAAAGCAAACTCACAAAAACTCACACCATTGAGTATTAAGTAATTACGAAAAAGAAACCAACAAATCCGAGGGTACAAAAACCCTCCTGCGATGTTTCGCAGGAGGGAGAGATGCTATGCTCAAGCGCTAAAAGCGTTGAAGAAACTCGATAAGATTCTGTTCCCGAGAAAGATTGAGTTTCTTGCGGAGACGATAGCGCGTCATCTCAACACTGCGGTATGTCAAATTCATCAAAGGAGCTATTTCCTTTGACGACAAATCCATCTTCAAATATGCGCAAAGTTTTTTGTCGCTTACTGTCAGTTCCGGAAAAGTATTGCCCAAACGGGTGAGGTACTCATCGTAAACGATATCAAAATTCTTTTCAAACTTTTTCCAATCGTCATCGTGGCGGATATTGCTGTCAATATTTTCCCTCATAGTGACGATGTGCCCGATTACATACTCCGGTTTTTCGCCGTTCCTCAACATCCTTTCGGTTTTGTTCAAGCCTTCCTGAATGTCCATAAGTTCCTCGTTTTTCCTCAGGAGATTCATTGTTGAGGTTGCAAGGTCATTGGCTTTATGCAGCAGATCGTTTTTCATCTGCTCCTCTTCCATTTCTTTCTCTTTACGGCGCGACACTTCCGCAATCCGCCTCCGGTATGCTGCCCGAGCGATATAATACAAGGCAACCAACAGGCATATAGCCAGGAAGGCATATAAAAAGTACGCCCAATTTGTCAGATACCAAGGGTGTTTGATAATAACATCCAATGCCGTCTCATCACTCTGTCCTGTGACGGCATTATAGGCACGGACACGGAAAATGTGATGTCCATAGGGCAGTTTCGTATAGTCTTTTGAGCAGGAAACTCCCGGAAGAGACCAGTCGGAGTCGTAACCCTCCATCAAACAGCTGTAGATTATCGCCTGCTCTTGTCTATACTCTACCATTCTGAATGTGAACCGTAGAGTATTTTCGTCCGGATTGAGCGTCCTTAATTCTGTTTCTTTGGAGAATGTATTCTCCAGCACCGTCGTCTCCTTGCCTCCCTTTATCACTCTCACCCTCCTGATTATCAGCGGAGTAACCTCAGGCTTGCGATTCTTGAGCATAGCGGTGTTTATAACCGAGAAACCGTCTTCTGTATTGATGAGGACTTTCCCCTCTTCCAGATAAAGCAGATTCTCGAATCCCAATGGACGACGCGAAGCCATATAACGAATCGAAAGGGAATCGAGACGATAATCTCCCGCATTGTCCCTATATCCCAAAGCCTGCACCGTGCCGGAAGAATAGAAATCATCCCCGTCCGGTAAAGGGAAAAGCCTCATCGCGACCGGAGTGAAATTGAACCGCCTGTTAAGACTGTCAACAGGAACGGCAAGATTGCGGCTGTTGTCAAATTCGTAAAAGCCTCCCTCGGTGGAAAACAGCACTTTCCCGTCCACAACATTCGGATAATTGTTGAATGATGTAGGAAATCCGTTCCGCTCTCCAAAATACTCGCAGGAAACAGTTTCTGTAAATTCTTTATTGAAAGTCAGACGGAAAAGGCCCTTAACCCAATGCGCCAGCCACATCTTTCCATCGTCGAAACAAAACGACTTGCTCGCATCATCGGCCCCTTTTATGAAACCGGCGAATTTCCATTTTCCTCCAGGCGTTTTTGTAAGTCTGAAGAAATGGTCGTATGTACTCCCGATAAGCAAATCATCCTCGCCCGTCGGAGCATCGAGTTTCCACGTGCCGTTTAGAGGAATTGTAGATTCACTACCATCGGGATACATTATATATATACCGGAATCGTGACAACAGAATAATTCTCCGTTACGGACAGACAAATCCCAAACCTGACTAATACCATTGTTGCAACGTGAATATATATTTTTCGCAGTCAAAGATTTATCAGTCACAAAAAGTCCCTGATTTGTCCCAAGATAGAGCTTCCCCTTCCACACGCACGAAGCATATCCCGTCCCTAAGACATCGTTGCCCGCGAACAATTCGCGTTCCGCCGCAGACAGGTTTATATGTGCAACACCGTTGTCAAGCCCGGCCCATATATTCTTCTGTTCATCAAAGCGCAAACTAAGTACAGTATTGTTCCCCAAACCGGAATCCGTATTCAAATTATACCACTCACCACTCCTGTTGTTGTAGATAAAGACGCCGTTAGTGACTGTTCCGAAAGCAATGTTCTCCCCGTCAGTGGCGGCCGTATAGATTTTGTCGTTCCCAAGTTCGGAAGAAAAGGGATACTCTTTCTTTACCAGCTTGCCGCCATCAAGAATAAAAACACCGTCAAGCCTCGTCACGAAACCAAGATTGTCGCCAATTTTCATAATCGCACACACCCTCTTCTTTCTCAAAGACTCCGTTCCTCCGATGGCTTCAAACCTTCCTGAATTGAAATACAAACAACCATCACCACTGACATAGATGTAGAGTTTGTCATCAATTACAGACGCGCAATAGATTCTTTTGTCAAAGCCATAGACTCTGACAGCATTGCCATCAAGCAGGTATATGTGCCTGTCGTCCTGAAACCAAACTTTTCCTCCGATTTTGCCAATACTCCAAATTTCAGTGGCTGTCACATCGAGCGTATCAAGCATCGAACGATAGACCGGAGCCTCACGACAATCCAATCCAAATTCAATCTTGCCGAGTTCATTCGTAGAACCGACATAAAGAACGGCATTGTCACGATCGTAGTAGAGCGAACGGACATTTGTTCTGTTGCGGTTGCGAAAAAGTGTCCACTCCCCCGAGTCGAACATAAGTACGCCGTCATTATTTGCAAAGAATGTAAACCTGTCCGGAGTGCAGGCCACGTCCCAATTCTGGGTAGCCGCGTGATAAACATCTTTCCTGAAATATCTGACTGAAGGGTTATGTGCCGCGATTGTTCCCTCAACAAATAGGGCGACGGTGAGTATAATCACCAGCATTGTTCTGTTGTGGTTCATCTTTCCGTCTATGGTTATGTGTTATAGTGTCAACATTCTGTACTCAAGTGCATTCACCACCCAAGATGTGAGTTTATGAAAATGAGCTGTTGAGTTTTTGTGAGTACAAATATATTCAATCTTAAGAATTTTACAAATACTTTTGTATCGGTCAAACAGAACATAAAACTGATAATCATTATGCACTCTAAACAAAAAGGGACATTCCCTACAACTCCCCGCATACTCGCGGCTTTTTTGATGGCATTTTTCCTTATGGTCAGCTGTGGATGCTCGACCAAGATTGGACAACCGGTCTTGCCTGACTCGGAAGGCAACGGCTCTGAAACCGAGACGCCTGACGATAACAAACCTGACGATAACAAACCAGACGAAAACAAACCAGACGAAAACAAACCGGGCGAAAACGAACAGACTCCCGATTCGGAAGGCTATGTTTTGATGTGGTCCGACGAGTTCGACTCAAACTCTCTTGACACCGGGAAATGGCGCATTGAAGTCAATGGAAACGGAGGAGGTAACGCCGAACTGCAATATTATGACGAGAGCGGAATTTCATTGGGAAAAGATTCCGAATACGGCAATTCAGCCCTCAAAATTACTGCAAAGCGTGAACAACGAAACGGCAAGGCTTTCGTGTCCGGACGCCTGAACACATCCGGGCATTTCCAATTCTGCTATGGCAAAGTGGAGGGAAGGATACGTCTTCCACGTACAGCAAATGGTCTTTGGCCGGCATTCTGGCTTCTTGGAGCGGACTTTCAGACAAACTCGTGGCCACGTTGCGGTGAAATCGACATTATGGAAATGGGCAATGCGGAAGGCATCAAGAACGGTACACAAGACCGTTTCTTCAACGGAGCTTGCCATTGGGGATACTACAAAGGCAGCGCTTATCCCAATTATGCGCACTCCACCACGAATTCCTATAGCATTCAGGACGGGAATTACCACACATACACACTGATTTGGACTCCACAGTCCGTGAAAATGTATCTCGACAGGGATCTTCATCCGAATGCTTCCCCTTATTATGAAATGGACATCGTAAACAAAGACGACGACTGGGGTGTGGGATACTATTTCCACCACGATTTCTTCATAATCCTGAATCTTGCTGTCGGTGGCTATTTCACCGGCATCCTTCAACCCGAAGGCATAACTGCCCTTCCGAACAACGGTGACAGCGCTACAATGTTTGTCGATTGGGTGCGCGTATATCAGAAAAAACAATAACCATATAATACAACTTAAAAATGAGAACGAATCACTTATTGGGTGGGAAAACCTATATTTCCCCTGACATCCTGGTTCAGAGCCTGGATGTCGAACTCGGCTTTGCCGAATCTCTGACCGGAAAATGGAACGACAGTTCCAATTCAAGTGCAGACTTTTCCGGCTTGTCCAATGTTTATGATGGTGAATTTGAATAGGAGGATTGGCTTATGAAAAAGAACACATCAATTATTTTGTCCGCACTTCTGTCAACAACTGTTTTTGTTGCCTGCACAGAAAGGATTGAGGACACTATTGTCCCTGGTAAGACAAGGACTATTGAAGTTCGGGTAGAAACCGAAATCAACGACGAAAATACAAATGGAGCAGTCTCCAAGGCCACCTGGCAAGATGGCAAAGGACTGCACTGGGCCACTGGGGAAGCTGCTGTTTTCGGACTCGCCGACAACAAAGGCAGCAACAATAATGCAGAATCGTTCACCCTCGGAACAGACGGAACGGCCAGTTTTACAGGCAGCGTAGCCGAGACTGCAAGCAAATTCCTGCCTTACTATCCCAAAGTCGGAGCAGCAAGTGGAAACGAGGGTGACCTTACAATAAATTTCCCGATTGCTTCCATACAAACCCAGACAGAAGCCGGGAAAGTGGACGTTTCGGCCAACAAGATTGCCCTTACAGGAGTATCCCCAATTGAGCTTGGGGCTAAAACAAGTTATTCTGCTGCAATGACTATGCAATCTTCAATGGTAAGATTTATCATCTACTCTTCCAAGGGCTCTACCGATGCTGTAAAATCAGTATCTCTCACCACCTCTGAGAATGCCAAGATCAGTGGATTGTGGGTTGTCGTACAGCCTTGGAACGGAGAATCCCGCGCATTCATTGCGGGTGATCAGAAATCATCAGTCACGGTAAATCTGGGCACTGCCTACAATTTGGAGGGCGTAACGGCCAAAGATGATGCTTCCGGCATATATATGGGAGTTTGCCCGGCGAAAACCACGGGTTGCACTTATGTGGTGACCACCGACAAGGGAACATATAGTTTCGAGTCTTCAAAAGAGAAGGAATTCAAGGCAGGCACAATACACAATATCGCGCTCAACCTCGACAAGGGAGTATTCCAATCAACAGCAGAGGATGTCGTTTTCTATCACAATGGCAGCGACTCGTATGCGCCTCAGAATGTGGACATGAATCAGCATATTCAACTTCTCGGTCCTACCACCGCCACTTATGGAGGAGAGCCTGTCACAATGACTCGGGAAGATTGCGTCCTTGTGAGCGTCAATCCTGACGGCAGCAATGCTTCCTGGGCTGTAGCCGATTGGGAAAACACCAATAATTACAACCTTCGGATAACGATTGCCAAAAACAAATCCACTTCGGACCGTTCTTGCAAAGTTTATATGGAATACAAGGGTATCCGTTCAAGAAATTTCATCAGTGTCCACCAGGACCCCGGCAAAGGACTCCCTGTGATTACGCCGACGCTCACGCCAAAATTTGAAGGAGAAATATCCTATACAGGAGAAACGGTTGAAGCCGCCACCCTTGAACTGAAGGTTGACGGGGCAGTGGTATCCGGAGCAGCTGTCGATTCTTACGTTGCTGACAGCAAATATGGTATATCCATTTCTTGCGGAGTGGCAGCGGTCGTATGCAAGGAAGGCGTTGTCAGCATTACTGTTCCGGAGAACAGTTCGTCCAGAACCAAATCGTTCAAGCTTATTGTAAAAACAGAGGATGGCTCAGCAGAGTCTTCTTTCACTCAGGCAGCAAACCCTGCGGGAGAAACAGAGACGCACACTTTTGAATATGTGGTAAGAGCGAATGAACCGGAAACTGCAAAACCGGGATTTGGAAATACCGTAGTATCATTGCAGTTGTATCATTTCTCAAACATCGTAATCGATGGTACTGCATACCCGGCAGGAACAATGAAGAACATTCCTGAAGACCTGCAGAATGCACTGATTGAACACGCATTGAAACTTACTGACTTGGAGAAGGAAGATATTGGCGATCAGGTCGGACCACAATACACTGCGGAAGAAATGAAGACATTCGTATCATTCACCCCTGTTGTTGACGATGGCGCCGAAATGCACGTTAACGTCAATTTGACTGCAAACACTACGGGACAGTTCCGTAATTTCAAGATAATATCATATAATTCGGACGGCAGCATATACAGAACAAACAAATATTTCCAGGTTCAGTAACGCAGATTCGCGTCAAAAACATAGTCTGGACATATACATAGTATTCAATCCCCCGCAGATGAACGACGTCTGTGGGGGATTGCACTTTTAACATTCTTTCACGAAACGCTCACGAAATGACGATGAAAAATTACTAACTTTGCGAGTTTGAAAAATCATCAGAAGATGAAAATTGGAGAGAACATAGATTTGGGAGTGCAGCCGCTGCTGCTTGCGCCGATGGAGGATGTGACTGATCCGTCGTTCCGTTGGGTTTGCAAGGAGTTTGGGGCGGATATGATGTACACTGAATTCATCTCTTCGGACGGGCTTGTCAGGGATGCGCGGAAATCGCTTGAGAAACTCAAGACCTACGATTTTGAGGCTCCGATTGGGATTCAGATTTACGGGAGTATTCCTGAGGCGATGGTGGATGCGGCAGTGATGGCGGACAGGGCCACTGAACTTGTGGAAACGCACGGGGCCGATGTGATTGACATCAATTTCGGATGTCCGGTGAACAAAATCGCACGACGGGGAGCCGGGAGCGGGATGATGCGCGAGCCGGACAAAATGGTGGAAATCACCAGGATGGTCGTGGAGGCTGTGAAAAAACCGGTGACAGTAAAAACCCGTCTGGGATGGGACGAAGACTCAAAAATAATCGTCGAACTCGCTGAAAGACTGCAAGATGTGGGGATACAGGCTCTCACGATTCACGGGCGCACGCGCTGTCAGATGTATAAGGGCGAGGCGGACTGGAGTCTTATCGGACAGGTGAAGAATAATCCGAGAATGCATATCCCAATCATCGGAAACGGGGATATACGGACGCCGCAGGATGCGAAAAATGCCTTCGACAGATATGGAGTGGACGGGATTATGATAGGACGCGCCACCTTCGGTCATCCGTGGATATTTAAGGAAATCAAGCATTATCTCCGCACGGGCGAACTTCTTCCGCCGATGAGTGTTGCGGAGAGAGTGGAAGTTGCGAAAAGGCATCTTGCGAAATCAATCGAAATCAAGGGCGAACATGTCGGGGTGATTGAGATGCGCCGTCATCTGTCCTGCTATTTCAAGGGACTTCCCGATTTTAAGGAGACGAGGCTCCGACTTGTGACACTCTATGATATACCGCAGCTTTATGCGACTCTTGACGAGGTTGCGAATCGGTGGGGCGCATGGACCCCGGAGGCAGTTTGCGTATATGACAATAAAAGCGACGATGCTCCGGATTCAACTGTTGAAGGAAATATATAGCCGATAAAATATATTCTTATGATTGATAAAATTCTTCTGTTTCCATATTATCTCACTCTCAAAACGAGACATTTTCTCTACGACCACGGAATCCGGAAGGTCCGCAGAAGTGAGATTCCATCTATCGGAATCGGCAATATAACTGTCGGCGGCACCGGGAAAACTCCGCATACCGAGATGATTGTCAGAATGTTGCTCCGTAGCGAAAAATGGGGAGGAAAGAATGTGGCGGTGCTCTCGAGAGGATACAAACGCAGGCTGAAGGGGTTTCAGATTGTGGAGGCCGACGGTTCCGCAAGAGATTTCGGCGACGAGCCGCTCCAAGTAAAGAAGAAGTTCCCCGGAATCACGGTGGCCGTGGACAAGAACCGGGTGGAGGGAAGCAGGATTTTGAGCGACCCGCAGAGTTTCCTCCAGAGCAAGAAATCCCGCAAATGCAGGACAAAGGAATTTGAGAAAGCGGACGTGCTGGTGTTGGACGACTGCTTCCAGTTCAGAGCTTTGCGACCGGACCTTTCAGTGGTGCTCGTAGACTACAACAGGCCGACTTTCAAGGACCGGCTGCTGCCTATGGGGAGGTTGCGCGATTTGCCTGAAAGGATTGCGGCGGCGGACGCTCTGGTGGTGTCGAAATGCCCGTGGGAGATGAATCCTTGGGAGATGGACAAATGGGCGCTGTCACTCGGAATTGAGAGATATAACCAAAAGGAATGTTTCGGATGGCGCTGCGACAATGGTCGGAAACAATATCTTTTCTTCACAAAAATCGGCTACGACGAGGCTCTGCCGGTGTTCCCCGAGGGCAACAGCCGCTACCTCTATTCAAAAACGGCCGTGATGTTCAGCGGGATTGCGGACGATACTCCTTTCTCGGAGCAGTTGCGCCTGAGCTACAAATTGGTGGGACATCTGAAATTCGGCGACCACCACAAGTTCAGAAAATCGGACATCTCGTCCATCCGCTCGCTTGCCGACGCATTCCCCACCTCACTGATTATCACCACCGAAAAGGACTATCAAAGAATCCGCGACTGCAAGAAAGTTCCGGACTCGCTCAGACAAAGGATGTTTTATATGCCAATCCGCGCCCAGTTCCTTTCCGAAGACGAGCAAAGGGGTTTCGCCGGCCTGATCAGCAATCTATAAGATAACGACTATTGAAAATGGCCATGAAATTCAATACTGAAGATAAAAACATTGAATACAAGGGAATCCAAAAGATACGCACAGGTGACAAGGGCTTTAAAGAACTTGCCGGCACATGTGTCGCTTTGGCTAATGCTCAAGGAGGTAAGATATATATTGGCATCGATAACAAGACGTTGATGGTTGGTGAGAATCAGCTCATCACGACTCAAGAGCAGAATGATGCTGTCAGCAAATTACGCAGCCTTTGCTTTAGTGTTGCCATCACATCATCCGAGATTCTTTCAGATGAGAACGGCAGCCAATATTTCATTATCACAGTATTCCCAAGTACAAAGACAATTGCGTCAACCTCAGATGGTAAATTGTTTGTCAGAATCGTTGACAAGTGCGAGCCAGTGCGTTCGGAAGACATTCAGAGACTTGCCGAAGAAAAGGGTGCATATCAATGGGAAATAAACACCACAAAATACTCGTGGCTCGATGATATTGTAGAATCAAATCTTCAGAAGTTTGCTGCAGAAATTCGCCAATCCGCACGTGTAAAGGCGCACATCAAGCAGTTGGATAACATTGAGATTGCAGAGAACTATCATTTGATTGATGGAGACAAGCTAACCAACCTTGGAGTCCTTTGGATAGGGACGCCAAAACAAAGAGCAGGTTTGTGCTATCCTCTCACAGTTCAATACATCGTGTACAATACCCTTGAGGAAAAAGTCCGTAAGGAAGAATGGCACGACCTGACTATGAATCCCAAGGAATTGCTACTCGACATTGAACAGAAGGCTGTCGAACTCACATATAGCTATGAGTTTCCCAATGGCTTATTCAGAAAGCAGATACGCCACTATAACCCGAAACTTTTGCGCGAACTTCTTGTAAATGCTTTCGCGCATAGGAGTTTTACAATCTCCAATGATATTATGATCAAGGTATATCCGGACAGACTGGAGATTTCAAATCCGGGAGGGCTGCCGCTCGGCATATCAAAAGAGAACATTCTCCACACGAAACATCGTCGCAACCCAAACATGATTGAAATCATGAGTGCGCTCGAAATGATGGAGGGCGAAGGTTCCGGTTATGATCTTATTTATGAACTGAATGCAAAAGAAGCAAAACTGCCCCCAGAAGTTGATTCCTCATACAACGAATTCAAGGTAATGCAACGAGCTGAAATAATTGATGTAGAGATTCTTCCTCTGCTTGATTATGTCATGCAGAATTATCAGCTATCCCAAAAGTCATTCATAGCATTCGGCATAATTGCCAGAGAACGAAAAATTCTTTCAACTCAACTGACAAAACAGCTCCAACTTACTAATGATGATCGTCTTCGCAGTTATATTGACAAGCTTCTGGTCGAAGGGCTGATTGTCAAGACCGGTACAAAAAAAGCGACTAAATTACAAGTCAACCCGCTGTTGATTAAAAATGCCAAGGCAAATATCAAGACTTCCCTCAAGACGATAGAACCATATGCCTTGAAGGCTTTGATAATTGAAGATGTAAAGAAATATGCCGGGTCTAAGATTTCAGAGATTGCCGCCAGAATACCGGATGTCGGGGTTGATGAGATAAGGAAGATGGTTTACTCTATGGTTGATTTGGAACTTCGAACAGAAGGGGCAAAAACCAATCGGAGATATTACTTAAAGATGGCATAAAAAAAAAGAATCAAAAAAGAATTTCAAAAAGAGATTATATCAATCAATTAAATATCAGAGCATTACATCTTTCATTTTCTTTTTTTAGAAACATAAAAAAAGAAAATGCTTCAGAATACCAGGAAACATTTGGAGATTCCGGCATAAAGTTCAGTCCAGCCATTTTTTGAAAATGGCCGCTGAAAAGAGGCTGACGGCAGCGTTCACCAGAAACGACACGCCAAGAAGTATGAGCAAGGTATAGGAAACGGATTTCCTTATCGCGAGCTGCAGTTGAGCCTCGGTATAACTTAGAATATTGTGAAGCGTGAACGCTTGACCGGACCTGTCAAATTCATCGAGATGGGATTCGGTGCCCTCTGCGAAGAGTTCTAGCGCCGTCAAAAAATAGTTTGAGGAAACATAACCCGCAATGATGCCGCCGCCGCAGTTTTTCGCGATTGTACCTCGTAGGCTTCTGCCTTGTTTGACAATTTCGCGGAGCTCCTCTTTGTTGAGAACTTCACTCCCTATACCGGGATATGCGGATTCAAGCCTGTCCTCAAAAAGTTCAATTCCTCCCCTCAAGGCATTCGAGGCCGCCTTGGGGATAAAGACGACTCCTGTAGAAATGAGCATAATGACAACCGTTATGAGAATGACTGCGATTACAAGTATCGTACGGGTCTGACGCTCTTCAATCCTGTTTATAAAAAAGTGCGCCGACAGGAAGCAGAGTCCTATAGAGAATACGGACACGAGTACGGATAGAAAAATTATCATAAGCTAAAATTCATAAATTTTTACGACAGTTTGTTGCTTATGGCAGGCTCCCTTCAAACGAGCCGTAAGGGGCTCGCGGAACAGCTTAAGCAAACGAGGATATTCACCGCTCTGTCCGAGATCTCTCAAAACAAGGATGACAAGAAGTCTTCCGCAAGGGGCCTGAAGATAGTCCTTGAAACTGGAAGGCACAAGTCTCGGCGTGTTACGGCGCATAAGAATGGAATATTTCCGTTTCTTTTCCTTCCAAGACCGGAAAATTCTAAACGAACGGTTGCAGCAGAAAAGGCCGGAGACCACACAAATGGCGCATATCCACCAGTTAAAATAAACGAATGACACCGACACAAGGCCAATCCCCCCTATAAAGAGGAGAATGGCGTATGTGTTCAGAAAAAGAAACCTTGGAACCGTAGATATTCCTGGTTCGGCCATTTTCCCAAGATACTACTGCGCGAGTGATATCGCCTTATAGAACGCGTCCACAATCTTCTGAGCCTCAGACTCATCGGATGTAGAAAGGAGAACTGAAGTACGCTGGGTGAAAGCATCATAATAGAGGCTATAGGCCTGGCAGAAACAGCCACAGAAAGTGCCTTCCTTTGTATATCCAACCTCCTTGACGCTGCTCGGCAGCACATATTTCACATTCTTGCCCGTATTCAGCACCCAAAGCGCCTTAAACTGGATAACCTCAATGACGCGCTTGTTAGTGATGACCACATAGCCTTTACGCTTGTTTCCGAGAATGAGGTTGATGAATTTAACCACCTGTCCGACTATCTTTGCAAAAGGATTTGCGCTGGTTGCCCAAAGTTCAGCTTCAAGTTCAGCCACGAGAGTTTCGCCTTCGGTGAGGACGACGCCGGATTTTAATTTTTCCATAATGTTGTAATCTTTACCCCCCCCCTATTGGTTAATTTCATTATGAGCGTCTCAAGAAGAATGGGGGGCTCTTACCTTCCGGACACTGCCGTATAATAGAAAACGGTCGTGATAGGGGTCAACATATCTTCCGAAAAAGATGGTCAAGTCTCCGAGGGCGAATTTACATAAATATTCCGAAATATCAAAAATATTTTTACTCCTGCGCCTTTATGCTCGCTTCGTGGATGGCATTGAAGAGAGTTTTAACGAACTCGGGGTCGAGGCCGCGTTCCTTTCCTTTTGCCACTACATCGGCGAGCACAGCCTCCCAACGGCCGGTCTGGAGAATGGCGATTTTGTTTTCTCTTTTGCTCTCCCCTATCCGGCGGCTGATTTCCATACGCTGGGCCAAGGTGTGGATGAGGTTTTCATCGATGACGTCAATCTTCGCGCGAAGTTGGCTGATGGTCTCCTTATAGGCAGAATCAGAGGTGTCGGCATCGCGTACAATCAACTGATTTTCAAGCATATCAGCCAGCGCTGCCGGAGTAAGCTGCTGACTCGCGTCGCTCAGGGCCACCGACGGGTTGCAGTGGCTCTCCACCATAAGGCCCTCAAGCCCAAGATCCATCGCACGCTGCGAGATTTCCGTGATGTACTCGCGGTTGCCGGCGAGATGGCTCGGATCACAAAAGAAAGGAAGTTCAGGACAGAGGCTCCGGAGTTCCACGACATACTGCCAGAGAGGGTCGTTGCGGTATTTGATCTTCTCCGATGTGGAGAATCCCCTGTGTATCACGCCAATCTTGCGTATTCCCGCACGGTTCAGCCGCTCAAGGGCTCCAATCCACAGGTCTAGATCGGGGTTCACAGGATTCTTCACGAGCACCGGGATGTCCGTGTCGGCGAGTGCCTCTGCAATTTCCTGGACAAGGAACGGATTGGCTGTCGTACGCGCCCCAATCCACACGAGGTCAACGCCATATTTCAGACAGTCAAACACATGCTTCGCGTTTGCCACCTCCGTGGCTATCTTCAGCCCAAGTTCCCGTTTTGCTCTCTGCATCCACTTCAGTCCCTGCGTTCCGACTCCCTCAAAGCTGCCGGGATGCGTACGAGGTTTCCATATCCCCGCACGATAGACATTAATTCCTATTTCCTTCAACTGAGCTGCCGTCGTCATCACCTGTTCTTCCGTCTCCGCGCTGCAAGGGCCCGCAATGACGCACGGACGCGGCGGGAGATGGAACATTCCCCATTCGTTCAACGGGGTTATTTCGAGTTTCGGAGATTTTGCCATATTATCTTAATATTCTTTTTATTCTGTTCGCCTCGCCTATCAGTTCCCGTATTCTTTTTTCGTCACCGGAAGATATGGCGTCGCGGAATTCATTCATCTTTTCGATATATGTGTCCATTACCTTCAGAACGTTGTCGCGGTTCTGCGAAAGGATCGGGACCCACATGTCCGCGTTACTCTTCGCAAGTCTCACCGTTGAGGAAAAACCGCCGGACGCAAGGTCAAATATATGCTTTTCATCCTTCTCCTTATCGAGGACCGTAAGGGCGAGGGCGAAGGACGTAATGTGCGATATATGAGAAACATACGCCGTATGAACATCGTGCGCGGAGGCATCCATGGACGTAAGGCGCATGTTCAGGCAATCGTACAGAGCCTCTATCGCCTCCACAGCATCTCTGTCCGAATCGTCCCCATTGCAGATTATGCATGCACGCCCGTCAAAAAGTCCCGGTTGAGCGGCCCAAGGTCCGGAGTACTCTGTCCCGGCCATAGGATGCGTCGCGACATAGCGCCGACGCGCAGGATGATTTCTGACGGCCTCTACAAGACTGGCCTTCGTGGAGCACACGTCAATGACTATCTTTCTGCTGCGGACGCCCGATGATCCATCCGCAGGACCGGGTCCGGGCAGTGTCTCGGCAAAATGGTCAAGAACCACAGGCAGCATCTTCACGGCCGTGCCGACCGGAACCGACAGGACAACGATGTCACTTCTGTCAACACACTGCTCCAAATCCACGATTTCATCGGCAAGTCCAATATTCAGCGCAGCCGAAGCATTCACCGGCTCGGCTTCAACCCCGAGAATCTCCGAAGCGAAGCCTCGACGCCTCAGGTCAATCGCCATCGAACCGCCGATGAGTCCGAGTCCAATTATTCCTACTGTCATTTTGTCCATTTTGACTGTGCCGCATTCAGCATACTATACCCCTTATCAGTCCAAGCGCTTCATTCAGCCTTTCGGCATTGGCACACAGGGAGATGCGGATGTAGTCGCGTCCGTTGTGGCCAAAAATGCAGCCCGGGGTCACAAAAACGCCGGTTTTGTAAAGAAGATAGTCGGAAACGAGCTCTCCCCGTGTCTTTGAGACGCCGTCTTCAGGAGCGCTGAGTTCCAATCTGCAGGCAGCAGCCATTTCAGCCGTTTCCCCAGCCTTGCCAAGCAACGTGCTCTCCTCCGGTACTCGTCCCCAAACGAAAAGACCGGTGCCGTCGGCAAGGTACTCCGCCCCGAGAACGTCCATAATCTCGCAGGCAATCTTCCTGCGCTCGCGGTAGCCGGCATTCAGCTGCTCAAACCATTCCTGCCCCTGCGAGAGGGCGGCCACGGCTGCCATCTGCATAGGCTTGAACATCCCCGAATCCATCTGGGACTTGACCTTGAGCACCGCCGAAATCAGTTCCTGAGCGCCGGCGACCATGCCGATTCTCCAGCCGGACATGTTGTGCGCCTTGCTGAGAGAGTTAAGCTCAATGCAGCATTCCTTCGCACGGGGAACCGCGAGTATTGAAAGCGGCTTGTCCGTAAGCACGAAACTATAGGGGTTGTCATTTACCACCAGGATGTCGTGTTCGAGGCCGAATTTCACGATTTTCCGGTAGAGTTCCTCAGACGCCGCCTTTCCGGTGGGCATTGACGGATAGTTCACCCACATCATCTTCACACCGCTGAGGTCCATACGCTCAAGTGCCTCAAAATCAGGACACCAATTATTTTCAGGAAGCAGGTCGTAGGTGAGGATTTCCGCCTCAACGAGTTCAAGAGCCGAGGTGTAGGTCGGATAGCCGGGATCCGGGACAAGAACCTTGTCTCCCTTGTCGATGAACGCGAGAGCTAGAAGCAGTATCCCCTCCTTGGAGCCGGCCAGAGGCTGGATTTCGGTGGCAGGGTCGAGTTCCACACCATAGTAGCGACTGTACCAGGAGGCAAACGCGTCGCGAAGTTCCGGAAGGCCCTTGTAGTTCTGATAGACGTGAGAATCCGTCTTGTGGGCATAGTCGCAGAGAGCCTCGATTGCGGCCTCCGGCGGCATCCTGTCAGGAGCGCCGATGCCGAGACTGATTATTGGCTTCAGTCCTGCCTTTTTGCGCCACCCGTTCAGTGCCGCAAGTTCCTTATTTTTACGGGAGAAGTAGTATTCCTTGACTACCTCTGTCCTCTTCGCCGGTCTTATCATGATTTTAGTTTATTTTTGGTCTATATTCCTTTTCTCATCAGTCGTGTACGCCAATTTTGGTTTCTTTGGGGTCTATATTCCTTTTCTCATCAGTCGTGTACGCCCGGTACACTCCTTCTTCAAAAAGAAATCTATCCTCCCAAATAAATCCAAAATCGCTCTGACACCATCTTTAATGTTACCCACAAAATACAAAAATAGGAACAAATGAGGATAATGCAAAAGGAATATGAATTATCTTTGCGGCTGTTTTCACGGCACGGGTATTCTCATGTTTCGCATATATAAATAAAATAGGTTATGCCGCTTTGGCTTTCGCTTGCTTTCTGTTCGGCGTTTCTGCTCGGACTCTACGACGTCTCAAAAAAAGAGGCGCTTAGGAATAATGCCGTGATTCCGGTGCTATTCCTCAACACGCTGTTCTCCACGATTATATTCCTGCCATTCCTCATCGACTGCATCGGAGGTTTCGGATGGTTCGGTTCAGGACTTTTTGACATCACGTCCGCACGCGATGCTCTCGAAAACCCGGCGCAGGCGCATCTTCTCATTCTCGGAAAGGCGGCTCTGGTGTTGTCTTCGTGGATTTCCGGCTATTTCGGACTGAAGCACCTCCCTATTACGATTGTAGGCCCTATAAACGCCACACGGCCGGTGCTCGTTCTGCTCGGAGCCATGATTTTCTTCGGAGAAAGGCTAAACCTCTGGCAATGGGCGGGTGTGCTTCTTGCCATTGTGTCGGTGTTCCTATTGAGCCGCTCAAGCAAGAAGGAGTCTATTGACTTTGCGCACAACCGCTGGATTCTCTGCCTGTGCATTTCTGTCCTGCTCGGCGCGGCAAGCGGTCTCTACGACAAGTTCATCATGAAAAGGTACGAACCTATTTTCGTGCAGACATGGTACAATCTCTACCAGTGCATCATAATGGGCACGCTCATGATGGTGATGTGGTATCCGAAACGAGGCTCGACGACCCCGTTCCACTGGAGTTGGGCAATCCCCGCCATCTCGGTGCTCATATCAGCCGCCGATTTCGTTTACTACACAGCTCTCGCCCAGCCGAGCTCGATGATTTCAATCATTTCGCTCGTCCGCCGTGGCGCAGTCATCGTTTCTTTCCTCTGCGGATGGCTTATATTCAAGGAGAAAAACCTCAAGGCCAAGGCTTTGGATTTGGGTCTGATTATACTCGGAATGATCTTTATCTATATCGGTTCATTGGGCGCATAAAAGGTGGTCTGCTTCGTTGGACGGTTTGATGAAATCCTCACAACCGACAGGTTGCTGCGGTGTTCATCTTCACCGTCCGCCTTGCATCCCATCCTTTTATGCATCCCCTTTTATTTCAGGGCTTTATTCTTATTGGGATTGTAGAACTCAGGGCTGAACGGACTCGCATAGGGAGGTCCTGGAGGGAACAGTCGTTGAGGATCACCGCGTCAACTTCGCTGCGATGAGCCTCCAGAGGCGACTGGAGGCGGATACGGGACAGGACCTGTTCACGGGAGCAATGGTCTCTTGCAATGACACGTTCAACACGCAGGTCCTCGGGAGCGTCGACCCAAATGCATTTGTCCCAGAGCTTTGGAAAGTCCGGCTTGTCAAGAGCTGTGGCGGATTCAAAAACAGCCAGATCAGCCAAAGGAGTCGCACCGGCAGGCCTCTCAACTGCGGAAGATACAGCCCCGGCCACAGTTTCCCCGACTGATTTCCGCCACCGGGCGAAATCAGTGGCAAGCGCCGGAAAAACAATGCTTTCGACGGTTTTGAGCCTCCCGGAGTCGCTAAAAATGGCATCGGCAAGTTTCCGGCTGTCAAAACTGCCGTCCATCTTGCGGAACGACAGCCCGAGAGCAGCCTCTATTTCAGGTAATAGAAACGGCTTCTCTGTCGTGCCTGAAGCCAAATGCTCTGACCCAGACTTCAACGGGACTCCATAAAACCCCTTCACTGCCGAGTCCGCATCATAACAAGGCACACCCATTCTTTCAAGAATCCGCCTTACGGAAGACTTCCCACTCCCTATTCCACCTGTCAGAAGAATTGTCATCGCTGTGAATTATAATTGAACTGCTCCAAAGTTAGCGGTAAATTCCGAAAAAGCGAAGTTTATCCCGCCCAAAAGACATTACAGCTATAGTGCCTTGTCCATAAAGCGAAATCCGGTGGCTTCTGAAAGGTGAAGTATGGATATGTCCCTGCTGCCCTCGAGATCGGCGATGGTACGGGCTATGCGGATTATTCTCATGCAGGCACGGGCGGACAGACCCATACTTTCTATTGTGCGGCGTAGATAATCGCGGCAGGCATCATCAAGAGGACAATATTTGTCAATCAGGCGGTTATCCATCATGGCATTGGTGTAGATGCCGTCAGAGGCAAATCTTTCCCTTTGGATTTCCCTTGCACGGACCACCCGTTCGCGGACTTCGGCAGTGCTCTCGCAACTGTTGCGTCCCGTCAGTTTTGAAGCATCGACGGCATGCATCCACAGCTGGATGTCTATCCTGTCCATCATTGGACCAGACAGGCGAGCCAGGTAGTTCAGTCTCTGTCCGGTCGTGCAGCGGCAGCGGTCTCCTTCTCCATAATAGCCGCAGGGACAAGGGTTTGCCGCCGCTACAAGCATAAATGAGGCCGGATATGTAACCTTGTTCCGAAGCCTCGACACCGTGATTGTTCCGTCTTCTATCGGTCCGCGCAGAGCCTCCACCACCTTCTTGGGAGCCTCGCAGAACTCGTCTATGAAAAGGACTCCGTTGTGGGCGAGAGAAATCTCTCCCGGAAGGATGCCGTCAGAGCCTCCGCCTATCAGCGCAGGGATGGATGCGCTATAGTGCGGAGCCCGGAACGGACGCTCGGCCATAAGTCCCCGGTGTCCGCAAAGGCCGGCAACGGAGTAGATCTTGCTTGTCTCAAGGGATTCCTCACGCGACATCGGCGGAAGGATCCCCGCCATTGCCTTGGCCAGAGAAGACTTGCCCGAGCCGGGCGGCCCGATCATTATCACGTTATGTCCTCCCGCGGCTGCTATCTCCACGCCTCTCTTGGCACCCTCTTGTCCGACAATCTGAGCCATGTCCACAATCTCCCCGGCACGCACGCCGGAAGCCTTCTTTCCAAGATTATCGTCCCTGCGGATCAGAAGGTCGGACACGTCTTCCTCTCCGGAAATGATGCGCAGCACTTCCGTCAGGTTTCTGACACCATAGACGTGTCCGGAATAATAGTCGGCAGCATCTTCTGCGGAGTCGAGCGGAAGTATGCAGCCTTTCCTGCCGTCCGACACGCTTAGTTCCGCAACAGGCAGGGCTCCCGGCACCGGACGTACAGTGCCGTCAAGTCCAAGTTCGCCCATAATCAGATAGTCCCCCAGCGCATTCCATCGGCACTGTCCGGAAGCGGCGAGTATGCCGAGAGCAATCGGCACGTCGTAGCCGCTACCGCTCTTATGGATGTCCGCCGGAGCAAGGTTTATGACTATTCGCTTGCCCGGAATCCGGAATCCGAGCGACTGGAGTGCCGTGACGGTTCGCAGCAGGCTCTCCTTTACAGCGGCATCGGCAAGTCCTACAAGATGAATTCCGATTCCGGACGAGATGTCCACCTCCACAGTGACATTGACTGCCTGCACGCCTATACACTTGGCGCTGTGAATGTTTATCAGCATAAGCATTATGATTGGGAGAAATCGCCGCCTCTCAAGTTCTTGGGAAACACGGCGGTTTCAGTGAAACAGACGCCAAATATTGCCCTCGAAAAAAGAAAAAATCTCAAGAAAAAGAAAAAAGTGGTAATTTTGTGATATGATTTGTGAAATCAGACGTTGCTGTTTCACGGAAAAAGAGAAAAATGATAAGAAAAACCCTTGAAAACGTCGGACGCTACTGCCTGTTTCTCGGACAGGTTTTCCGAAAGCCCGAAAAGTGGAGGCTTTTCTGGAAACAGTTCGTGTTCGAGTCTGACAAACTCATATTGTCATCTATAGTAATAGTAGGTGTGATTTCCGTATTCATCGGCGGAGTTCTCGTCATCCAAACGGCGTCAAACCTCGAAAATCCGTTCATCGACAAGATGTATGTCGGATACATGGTCCGCGAGAGCCTCATCCTTGAGTTCTGCTCCACGATGGTGGCACTCATCCTCGCCGGGAAGATGGGTTCGAACATATCCTCGGAACTCGGAAGCATGCGCATCACGGAACAGATTGACGCCATGGACATGATGGGCGTGAATTCGGCCGGTTTTCTCGTGCTCCCGAAACTTGTCAGCGCCACGGTGCTGAGCCCGCTTCTGATGCTTATGAGTCTCGGACTCGGACTGGTCGGCGGATGGGTCGTTGTCGTGGCAACCGGAATCATATCCACAGCATCGTATGTCACCGGACTCCACTACTGCTATAACGGCTACTATGTCTTTTACAGCTGCTTCAAGATGGCCATATTCTGCTTCATCATCGCGTCAGTCGCCGCATTCAACGGCTATTACGCGAAAGGCGGCTCTCTCGGAGTCGGAAAGTCGAGCACGCGGAGCATCGTAGTCTCCAGCATACTCATACTTATGTTCGACCTCATACTCACCCAACTCATGCTCTATTAATATGATAAAGGTAGAACATCTCTGCAAAAGTTTCGACGGGACTCCTGTTCTCAAGGACATAAACGTTGAGTATGCCGCCGGACAATGCAATATGATTATAGGCGCGAGCGGCTCCGGAAAGACCGTGCTGCTGAAGAATCTCATCGGCCTCATTTCTCCGGACAGCGGAGACATAAAGTACGGAGACGAGTCCCTCTCGGCAATGAACTATCGCGAAAAGAAGGCGCTGCATCAGAAAATCGGCATCCTGTTTCAGAACAGCGCACTTTTCGACTTCGCGACAGTGCTCGAAAACGTGATGTTCCCGATGGACTTCTTCACCGACTGGAGCTACGCGCAAAAGGTCGAGAGAGCACATTATTGTCTTGAAAGAGTGAATGTCATCGGCTCTGACGAGAAATACCCGAACGAACTTAGCGGAGGAATGCAGAAGAGAGTCGGAATAGCCCGTGCGATAGCCCTGAATCCGTCCTACCTATTCTGCGACGAACCGAATTCGGGTCTTGACCCCTACACCTCAATACTCATTGACCGTCTCATCAGTGATCTGACCAAGGAGTTCAACATGACTACGGTGGTCAACACCCACGACATGAACTCCATTCTGGAAATAGGAGACAAGATTGCCTTTCTCCACAAGGGAAGCATCCTTTGGCAGGGCGACCGTCACACCATCCTCGGCACTGACTGTCAGGAGCTAAAGGACTTCGTCTGCGCCAACACCCTCGCCCGCAACATCATCGAAGGCAACGGGAAATAAAGCAGACCGCCTTTTAGGCGCCCCGTCAAAGTTTAAAGCGGAGGCCCGCCTCCACCCCAAAGGCCAACGGCTGCGCAGTGCGTATGCTCCGTGGCTGGTCGTTGTTGAAATAATACCGCACGCTCGGGTCAATGTAGATTCCAAGAAAGTCCACAGGAGAGAATTCCAGACCGAAACCGGCCTTTAAAGAAGTTTGAACGCCGCCAACTTTCGGTTTGTGGGAGACGTTCTCGCCCTCGAGCATTCCGGAGTAACTGTTCATGACACATTTCTCGACGCTGCCCCCAAGGCTAGCGTAAACATCCCAGCGGTGCGTGCGGAACATGCTGAAATAAACATCGAGCGGAATACCGATGTAGTGCTGGGAGTTTTTCATGTCAACCGAATGCGGACCGGAGTTCTCGTCATAGTATACTCCGCTGACCTTTTTGCCGAGAAGTGTGTAGTTCACGCCGATACCTATGCCGAGCCAGTCTGTGATTCTATATCTCAGTCCCACTCCAAAAGACAACGGAAGGCTGTAGGAATCAGAGTTTGTACCCTCTACAAAATTACGTCCGGTAAAACTGTCCCTATTTCCCCTCACAAACATCTTTCTCGGACCGGAGCTTTTCTGCGGGCCACCGAAACTGTTTCCTCCGACCGACAACTCAAGCGGAAGTCTGTCGAGTCTTTTTCTCACGTCATCTTCCTTGCCATAGGCCTCATCTATATCAGAATTGTCCACCTTGATCTCACATTCCGGAGCAGGGACAGAGTCAACATCAACGAATTTCTCAACTTCCGTCTCTACCAAATCATCTTCTGCCACCGCAACAGGCTCAGGCAAATTTTCCGTCACTTCAACAGACACCGGCATCGTCTTCACGCTCTCGTCCGCATCGGCGGGTGCCGGAAGAGCAGAATCGTACGTCTTTCGCTTGGGAGCTTCCGGAGTCTCAGCCAGCGCAAGTTGCGCCGCAGAGTTTCCCTCAGACGGTGCGACAACGTCAAACGCGGCATTTTCAGCAAGCTTCTCCGCTTCCGGTGCAGGTTTCAGAAGGAAATGATGCCCACAGACAAACATGAGCGCCACTGCCGCGGCTGCGGAAGCCACACCGGCGACAACACGGCGCCACGGCACGACAGCAGCCTTCCGCCGACCCGTACCGACAGCGTCAAGCCTCGCCTCAATGCTGTCCCAAAGCCCGGCAGGAAGGTGTTCCTGCGGCTCAGCGAGCATTTCGCGAATCTTGTCATCAAATTGTCTGTCTGTCATATATTTATCCGACATTGTCATATCCCGGTCTTTCCGGTCATTTTCCCAATTTTGTTCTGTAACCAGATGCGTCCCCGGCTCAACTGCGTCCGAGACGTGCTCTCCGTAATCCCGAGAGCCTCGGCAATCTCCTTATGCGAGAATCCCTCCATCACATAAAGATTGAACACTGTCCTGAATCCCGGAGGCATTTCCATCACCGCTTCCACTATCTCCTTGTACGACAGTTTCTCAATAGCGGTCTCCTCTTCCGCTCTCAGTCCACGCGCAAGCGAAATGTCATCGCTCATCTTCAGAGCATCGTTCTTTCTCAGGTACATAAGTGACGCATTGATGAAAATCCTCCGCGCCCATCCGTCGAAAGAGCCGCTGCCGCTGTAGCAATGAAGCTTCGTGAAAAGCGCCACGAACCCCTCCTGCAGTATATCTTCCGCAACCACCCTGTCCCCCACATAGCGTATGCACACGGGAAAATACCGGGGTGCCAGAAGTTCATACATCTTCCTCTGGGCAGCCCGGTCGCCGTCAAGGCACTTGCCTATGAGTTGAACGGCTTTGTCTTCACTCACGGTTACAGCACTAGACCGGAAAAACTGCCGACATTCAAGATGCAACTCCGGTCTGTTACGTTGCATCGGTCGATATTTTCCCCAAAAATAAGCAATTTTCCCGAATTGCTTGTTATCTTTGTATCTAATGTGCGGGGAATGGCGTGATTATAGATAGATAGACAGCGCCATTAGAACATTAAGGATGCTATTATGAAAGTTTCAAAATATGTGATGATCTTTCTGGCAGCGGCGTGTATCTCACAGAACGCCTTTGCCCAGAAGGACTTGAAAGAGTCGATAAAAGACAGCGCACTGCTCTTGGCTGTCGAGAAATATGACAACGGGGCGTATGCCGATGCGGAAAGAATGCTCAGGTCGATAGTGAACAATGACCCGGGATATGATGCCGCGCATTACTACCTCGCACTCGTGTATCTTACGAAAAACGAGAACGACCTCGCGGAGGCCGAGTTGCTGCGTGCCGTTGACGCGGATCCTGGGAATTTCTGGTATCGCCAGAGACTTGCCGTGGTCTACCGCTACACAAATCAGGTCGACAAGGCGATAAAGATTTATGAGAAACTGCTCACCGACTTCCCGAAAAAGAGCGAACTCTACTTCGACCTCGTGGAGATGTACGCCCAGAACGCTCAGATTGACAAGGCGTTGACGACACTGGACGATGTAGAGAGAATCTTCGGAAACACGGAATCCATCGCGATCTACCGCTTCCGGCTTCTGATGGCTTCGGGAAAGACGGAGGAGGCCTACAAATCATTGGAGGAATATAATTCGAAATATTCTTCTCCTTACATACTGTCGACTCTCGGTGACTACAGGATGTCTATGTACGAAGACTCGTTGGCTGTAACATATTATGACGAAGCACTTTCGCTTGACAAGGATTTTGCCCCTGCGATGCTCGGGAAGGCGGAGGCACGGCGGATGACGCGGAAATATTCCGAATTTTTCCCGCTCCTCGACAGATATATGGCAAACGAGACGGTGCCGGCGAGGGGAAAGTCCGAATATCTCAAGGCGCTCGTCGAGCAGTCGGACCCGAAATTCGTGACCTCGTTCCTTCCACAGCTCGACTCAGCGGCCAACATCTGCTTCAGGAAGCATCCGTCCGACAGCTCCGTAATCGCCACGGTGGCAGCCTACTACTACCGCACTCAGCGGCAGGATGTGGCCGAGGACCTGTTTCGCCTGAACGCTTCCCTGCATCCGGACAAGCCCGAACTGACCGCCACCTATCTCTACTCGCTGATGTATGCTCAAAATTGGAAGAAACTTGCCGAAGCCGGCTCAGAAGCTGCCATGCAACACCCTGATATTCCGGATTTCATGGCACTTGCAGGCACAGGTTATAGTTTTCTGAAAGAGTACGACAAAGTCATCGAACTCTCGCAGAAGATGCTCCGGACAGCGCCGAAGGACAGCGCCGTCATCGTCTCGGCCTACTCGGCGATGGGTGACGCCTACTATCAGAAGAATGACACGAAAAATGCGTTCAAGGCATACGACAAGGTGTTGAAGGTCAGCCCGAACAACATCTATGTCCTGAACAACTACGCCTACTACCTCTCCGTCACGGGAAAGAATCTCAAGAAAGCATACGCGATGAGCAAGAAGACAATAGAGGCCGAACCTGACAACGCGACCTACCTCGACACTTTCGGATGGATTCTCTACCTGCAGGGAAAGGCATTGGAGGCCAAACCGTTCTTCAAGCACGCGATGCTTTACGGGGGAAAAGACAGTGCAGTGATTATGGACCACTATGCCGAAGTACTCTATGCCCTTAAGGAGTATGACCTTGCGTTTGTCTATTGGTACAGGGCACAAGCGAAAAACGATGGGGAGATAACTGACCTTGACGAGCGCATTGCAGCAAGGAAAAAGGCCATCGGGAAGTAAGGGATGCGGGCTCGTTCTCTCATATCTTCAGTACTTTCTGCCGTAAAGGTCACGCTGACGACGGTCGCACTGCTTATTTGTCAGTCCGTCACGGTTATGCATGCCCAGGACACAAGCGCACAGGAGCAGAAAAAGGAACGGCTTGAGAGGGAAATCGAACTCATCAACCGCCAGCTTTCATCGACTAATTCAAAAAGCCGCAGTGCACTGGCTACCTACGACCTCGTGTCGAAGAAAGTCAGCAACCGTCAGGCACTTCTTCGGGAAAGCCGCCGGAAGGAAAGGGAATGCGCCGACAAAATTTATCTTAAACAGAGAGAAATCAACAAGTTACAGGAGAGTTACGACACGCTTGCGGCACATTACGACCGGCTTGTTCTCGGGGCCTACAAGAACCGCGATGCAAGAATATGGTATATGTACATACTCGCGAGCGATGACCTTTCGCAGGCCTACCGTCGCTACGGCTATTTCAAAAGTCTCGCCTCGCAGATTGGGGAGGAGGCAAGGCGGATGGAAGATGCCCGGGCAAAGTTGGAGGCAGAAAGGGACGAACTTCAGAAACTGCGTGTCGAGCAGAAGGTTGTGACGCAGAACACGCAGAAAGAACTTGGAAAACTCCAGAGTGAGCAAGCGGAGTCGAAGGCGCTGGTAGGAAAGCTGAAGAAAGAGAAATCGAAGTACCAGAAGGAACTTGCGGCAAAAAGGAAGCAAGTGGAAGCCCTTGACAGGGAGATTGCTCGGCTGGTGCGCGAAGCGATGAAGGGAGGAACAGCCTCCGGCGCAGGCAAAAAATCGAACAAAATGGTGATTGACGAGAAGCTTGCAGCCGAATTCTCGAAAAACCGGGGCAAGCTGCCGTGGCCTGCCGACGGTCCGGTTGTGGATGCTTTTGGGGAGAGGTATCATCCCGTCTATAAGAATGTCAAATTGCCGAAGAACAACGGGGTCGGCATAGCGCTTAGGCCAGGAACGAGTGTAAAGTGCGTGTTCGACGGGGTCGTGAAGCAGGTGCTCGTGATGCCAGGCTACAATCAGTGCGTGCTTGTCCAGCACGGAAACTATTTCACGTTCTACTGCAAGCTCAAGAATGTGGTGGTGAAGTCCGGACAAAAGGTGAAGACTGGTCAGGACATCGGAACGGTGGACACCATTAACCGCGAGACGCAACTGCATTTTCAGATTTGGAAGGATACAACTCCACAAAACCCGGAGTCATGGTTGAAGTAACGAAATAAAAAGCGGTCTGCTGCGTTGGACGGTTTGATGAAATCCTCACAACCACCAGGTTGCTGCGGTATTCATCTGCACCGTCCGCCTTGCATCCCATCTTTTTCTTTCGTCACTTCTGAAGTTGGAGCCTGAGTGTTTTTTGATGAACTGAGACATATATATGATAAATTGAATATGGAAAGGAAAATTGTGTTTTTGACCGGGGCGACCGGAAATATGGGATGGGCAGGATTTCAGGAACTGCACGCGAGAGCTGACAGATTCGTTGTCAGGGTGCTCGCGCGTCCGAGCAAAAAGAACCGGAAGAAACTTGAGCCATATATGAATGACCCGTCAGTGGAGATTGTCTGGGGCGATCTCACAAACTACGAGGACGTCCTGCGCGGAGTGACGGGTGCGGACTATGTCCTGCATGTCGGCGGAATGGTGTCCCCGGCTGCGGACTATTTCCCGGAGAAAACACTGAAAGTAAATGTCACTTCTTCCGAGCATGTGGCACGGGCTGTACTTGCCCAGCCACAGCCGGAGAAGATTAAGGTTGTCTACATCGGATCGGTCGCGCAGCTTGGCGACAGGCTGTTCCCGCACCATTGGGGACGTTCCGGAGACCCCGTAATGGCAAGTGCATACGATATGTATTCGGTGTCTAAGTGCCGTGCCGAGAAGGTGATTGTAGATTCCGGGATTCCGCATTGGGTGTCGCTGCGTCAGTCTGGGATTCTCTACCCGGGAATACTCGGCGTCGTGAACCCGACAGCTTTCCATGTCCCTGTGGCCGGGGTGCTGGAATGGGCGACAATCGAAGATTCGGGAAGGCTGCTCGCAAATGTCTGTGAGGACTGGGTCCCGGCCGGGTTCTGGAACAATTTCTACAACATCGGCAGCGGAGAGCAATACAGGATGACGAACTATGAGTTCGAGACCCGTCTTCTCTGCGCACTCGGACTGCCGGGGCCAGAGAAAGTCTTTGAACCACAGTGGTTTGCACTGAAAAATTTCCACGGAATGTGGTATGAAGATTCCGACAGGCTCGAGGATATCCTTCATTTCCGGGCGAATGTCCCGATTGAAGAATATTTCCGGCAGATGAAATCCAAACTTCCGTGGTTTTACAACCTCGCGTTTCTCGCGCCCGCATCTGTAGTGAAAATGTTCATGAAACCGTATGCATACGAGAAGTGGATGGGTACGCAGTCGTGGGTGGACGGAGACCCGGAAAAGATGGCGGCATATTACGGCTCGCGTGAGGCCTGGGCGGCGATAAAGTCCTGGAAGGACGTGATTCCTCCGCATTGGGAGAAGAACCTTGAGAAGGCGCGTGCGGCCGGAGAATGCCTCCGCCTCGACCACGGTTGGGACGAGTCAAAGTCCATCTATGAACTGACGGACGAGGAAATTCAGACTGCCGCAGAGTTTCGTGGCGGCAAATTCCTCGGATTGGCAAAAAAGGAAGATCCATGCGCCCAATATCTCTGGGAATGCGAACATGGTCACAGCTTCACCGCCTCGCTCGAATACGTCCTCCTCGGCGGAGGCTGGTGCTCAGAATGTCCTCTCGACTCCCTAAACGCCACCTCAACTCCACGCAACAAGTTCATATCTCAGTTGTTGTAGGTCTTCTCACGGCATTTCACGGAAGTCCAGATCGCGCAGGTCGGTCAAAGAAGACAGGGACGTGAATGATTCCGGCTCCAGACAAAGCGACATTCTGCCTGAAGATGCGATTTCCACATTCCCGGAGGTCAGGGCAGCGATATCCTTTTCTTTCGACTGCGTTATGGTAAAACGTCTCCAGATTGAATCGGAAGACCCTTGAGGCAGCCGGATTCTGAGTTTCACGGGAAAATCGTTCACATTGACAAGGACAAGGGAACTTTCCGTCGAAGACACGCATGATGCGGAAGCATATACTCCCGACGGCAGATTGGAGTCAATCTTCAATATGTCGGAAGACGACGGAAAACATCGGCAGATGAGACTCCAAGTGTAAAACCATGGACGTGGCGTCTCAAGGGATGGGTCTCCGAAAACTTCGCTTCCGAGAATGTTCCACATTCCCCAGATTTTCACATCCTCAGCCTTTCCTGAATCTCCCGAAGAGTGCATGGCATCGTCCAGCATCCATGCGGCAATACCGGACGCGCCGTTATTCATCGCCTCCATTGCAAATATGGGCATATCAAGAGCATAAAACCAGTCAGAGACAAGCATATTGCAGTCTGTCCCCTTGGTGAATTTGTGCTTGTCCACCCTTCTCCAATATTCGGCGAGCAGTGTCGAATCTTCGGGGTCGTGATATTTGTAGCCACCTTCCCCGAACACGAAACGGCGGTCCTGAGGAACAAGCGAGCGGACTTTGCCGACGTCGTGCCCGAAAGAACCGCTGCGCACATAGTGCTGGCCGGGGTAGCAATGAATATCATACAGCCCCACGACGTCTCCGCACCCCGACGCCGTTTGCGAAACCCATCCGTAGGAGTCGAACTCCGAAGCGGGATTCCTATAATTAAGCACGGCGTCCGGTCCTGCTATCGTGATACCGGAAAGCGCCGGATACCTGCGCATTTCCTCCTCGAAACGAACGACCATCGATTCCCAGAAGTCATAGTCACCGTCAGTGCAGGCCCAGCTGCCGTCCGGCTCGTTGAATATCACGAAGTGTTTTATGCAGTTGAACCCATAGTGCTCCACAAGGCGATTCAGGTAACTCACGGACATCTCCACCCATTCCTGGCTACCCTTCAGTTCCGCCTTAGGAGGATTGAACTCTCCCCAGATTACGGATGCGCTGTTCTTCTGGCACCACGAGAGCAGTTTTATGACATTTCTTTCATTTCTTTCCGGCACAAAACTCCCGTTGTCATAATAGGTGAACGGAGAATTTATCATACATCTGACATATTGCGGTCTCATGAAATCCATCCGCTTGTAGAGTTTTTCCCAGTCTTCATCCGAGACTTCCGACCCCCAAGAAATGGCCTCGTCATACGGATCCCATTCGACGCCGTTGCCGAATATGTCGGAGTTTATGACTTCATCGGTCACGATGAGATTATAGTTGCGGCAAGACACCACAGATAGAAAAATGCAGAGCAGCAGAATGTTCTGTTTCATAATTATATGAGAATGTTATTAATATACTTGCGATAGACCGTAGGGGTCACACCCCTTGATTTGAGGAATATCCTGTTGAAGTTGGACTTATTGTTGAAGCCACATTCATAGCATATCTCCGAAACCGAGAGCATTGTTCCTTCAAGGAGGCGGCAGGCCTTCGCGATGCGGAGATTGTTGAGGTAGGAAATGTATGAAAGGCTTGTGTGTTTCTTGAAGAAGTGGGAGAATGCTGACTCCGACATATTGACAAGTCCGGCAACGTCCGATATTGATATCCGTTCCGCTATCTTTTCCTCCGTGTATGAGCAGACCCTGTTGATTCTTCTGGACTTCGACGGACGCATTGACACTTCCGAATCGGACACTACGCAGCCTTCCGAAAGTGCGAGGTCATTCAGGAGACAAAAGAATTCGATGGCCGAATCAAAGCCGGAATACTCCTTAAGCCGAAGCAGTCTTGATACTATTCTGCTGTCTCTTGATACAAAAAAGTGCATTGCCGGCACCGATTTGTCAAGAAACTCCCTTATGTGGCGGAAGGGTTTCTTGTACATTATGGGAAATTTGAGCATTTCATCGGAAAACTGCACCGTCACGACATGATTGTGCTCTCCGTCAGATTTCCACACATGGGGAATGAACGGTGACACGAGAATCAGGTCCAGGTTCTTGAACTCCGACGTGGAATTGCCGATTACTCGCGTTCCGTCCGTGTCGAGCACGAGGTTTATTTCATACTCCGCGTGGCAGTGTATGGGGTAGTCGAATTTTGCGTCCTGATGGTCCAAAACGATGAAGAGGTCGTCTTTGGAGACCGGAGTTATTTCCTGCTGGATTTCTTTCATATTCAACGTGTTGAGGCAAGGCTTGAGATTGTGATTCTGTTTTTCGCATCCGATGCAGACATTTCGGTGGCGAGAAAGACCGTTCGGGACTGTCCGGGGAGGAGGTCGAAGAAATTGTCCGAGAAATTCTTTCCGGCCTCGCCTGAATCAAGGTAGACAAAGGCGGCATAGGCATCCGAGGAAAGCGTGACTTCAATCCCGCCGTCAGTCTCCTTAAAGCTTGCGGAAACACTGCATGGCGGTAGTTTCACGTCTTTATAGGACAAAAACGGGCGGACGCACTCAGACAGAACTTCCTCACCGGCAATAAACCTGGCATGCACGAGACTTGTCCGGACATCGGCTTCGCAATCAAGGGAGATACGCGCATAGACCGCATTCGAATTTGCCGGCAGACGGACTTTGTCTGCCCGACGCGAAAGGACATTCCCATTTACATCCATAAGGATGAGTTCGAGAACGCCCCGCACGGGGGTTGACCCGTCGGAGATTACGGAAACCGACACGTTCCGTCCCTCAATCACCGGAGACACAAGGACTTCGGAAAAAGCCCTGCGGAGTTCATAATGCTGGGCCTTCCACCCTCCGTACCAGTCGCGGCCGGACCACGATGCCACCGGCCAACAGTCGTTATGCTGCCAGATGAGCGATCCCCAGCAGTAACCTTTATCGCGCCGGTGAGCCTCCACAGCGACTCTTGCGGCGAAGGCCTGCGTAACCTGCGACATATAGACGATGTCTTCAAACTTTTCCGGCTGTCCGAAATATTCGTTCATAGCCTTGAGAATCCACTGCGTGCCGTTATTGCTGCGCTGGTGCCAGTTGAACACGTCGGAATTCAGCCGCCAATCGGTGGAATCGGGAATAAAAGTCCTGATTACAGCCATGGAAGGGAATGACTGGAAACCGTATTCACTGAAAAAGCGGCTTCGGTACGCTTCAAAGGAGTCGATTGACTTTCCTCCGTTCCATACCGCCCAATAATGGGAATCTCCCCTGTCAGGAACGGCGCTCCGTCCCTTGTCCGACCATGGAGAGCTCGGGACATATGCCGCTCCGGGTGCAAGCCTTTGCACAGCATCGGGCAACACATTGAAATAGAGGCGGTTCTGCTGCGATTCAATCAGTTTGTCATATTCCGGATGCGAGCCGGAATACCGCCTGTTCCAACCCCATCCATACAGAGCCTCATCACACTCGTTGTTTCCACACCATAGAGCGATGCAGGGGTGGTTCCTAAGTCTTTTTATGTTGTATTCCGCCTCGCCCTCGACATTCTTCACAAAATCGTCGTCGGCGGGATAGAGGCTGCACGCAAACATAAAGTCCTGCCAGACCAGGATGCCGTTCCTGTCGCACAGGTCATAAAAACGATCGTCCTCATAGACGCCCCCTCCCCACACGCGGAGCATATTCATATTTGCCCCCACCGCATCGGCGACTGTCCTCTCATATATTTCGGTCGTGACATCCGGAAGAAAGACATCGCACGGAATGTAGTTCGCTCCTTTCATGAAAACGGGCTTTCCGTTGAGTTCAAAGCGGAATGTCCTTCCGTTTTCAGGGGTCTCGTCCCTGACAAGCCGCAGCGAGCGTAGTCCAATGGAAGTGCTTTCCGAAGCCAGTTTTTTCCCTCCAGCTGAGACAGAAAGGGTGAATGTATACATAAATGGCTTTCCCAGCCCGTTGGACCACCATAACTCCGGGTTTTTCATACCAATCGGTATCTCCAACGTGTTTTTCCCCGGAACAAGATCGGCTCTGACAGCCGCCAAACTCTTTCCGTTCGCGTGCACGGCGATAGTCACACCGGACAATTCCTCGTCACAAGTCAACTCGACGGCTACAGTCAGTTTGGCTTCCCTTTCCGACACCGAATCCTGACGGTAGAACACGTCATTGATTTTCACGCCGTCCCATCCTCTGAGCCTCACCGGCCTCCATATTCCCGAGGTGACAAGACGCGGTCCCCAGTCCCAACCATAATGATAGCCTGCCTTTCTCGTAAAGACGCTCACTCCCTTGCCGAAAAGCCCTCCGTGCCACGATTGTGGTTCGTCGTTGCAGGCAGGGTAGGTGTAGGGAAGTTCCGAATATTTCTCAAGACCGATGCGTATCGGGGAGTGGAAATAAACCGACAATCTATTGCCCCTTCTTTTCAGGAGTCCAGAAACGGGAACAGTCCATCCTCGGAACATATTGTCGGATGAAAGAATTTTCGTACCGTTGAGCTTCACGTCTGCATAAGTATCGAGTCCGTCGAAACATAGCTCTATGTTGTTCAGGAAAAACAGGCTATCATCTACGTCAAATGTCGTTTCATAGACCCAGTCCTCCTTGTCTATCCATTGGACGTCCCTCTCGTTCATCCCGATGTAAGGGTCGGATATCATCCCGTTGTCCGCAAGATCGGTGTGCACCGTCCCGGGAACGGTGGCCGGATGCCAATCGTGCATGTTCGCCTGTCTGAACCGCCAGCCATTCTCCAAAGAAACGGACACATCCCCAGTGTGAGGAGCCGCCGAATGTTTCAGAAGCCATGACAGAAAATCCTTTTCAGCGAAGGCATTATCCCAGCTGTTGTGCCATACGCCCTGGTATTCCACATACTCGGTTTCTACCCCGACTGCTTTGAACGCCCCGAACGCTTCCCGTGAGAAATGCACAGGAACGGTCTCGTCACAGTCGCCATGAAAAAGACGCACGGCCGTATTCCCCTTGTAAGCAGCAATCCTGTCAACATTCACGGCCCCACATATCGGCTGAACCGCCGCGAAAAAGTCGGGATAGCGCATCATCAGGTCGAGCGTCCCCATCCCGCCCATAGAAAGTCCTGTGCAATAGATGCGCCGCGTATCGACGACTCCCGAATCCACAAGAGAGTCGAGCAATTCCTTGACGGCTTTCAGCGGAATTGTCATGTCCTTGTCTTTTGGAAAAGTGCGCGCGGCACACTCCTCTCTTGTCGTCGGGCGGACAATGTCGACCCAATACCCTTCAGAAGGGCACTGCGGGGCCACTACAATGACATCCTCAAGTTCCTCGGAACCAAGAAAGAGGTCTCTGCCGTGGTTAAGTTGCGCCATATTGTCGCTACCTCGCTCCCCTGCGCCATGAAGATAGAGAAGAAGCGGGCGACGGGCGAATGAGGGTGACCCAAAAGTCTTTTGTTCCCCCTCCTCCGGACTTCCTAACCCCCGCAGACTAACGTCTGCGACCCCTATTAGGGGTATCTCGCGCCCCGGCGCGGTCCCTTCGGGACTTTTTAGTCGGCCCCACGAAATCTGATATGGCAGGTTGAAGCCGTCTGATGACTCGAAATGTCTGGCTTCCAGTATCTTCTGCTGCCCATTCAGGCAAACGCCGGTCAACAGTAGGATTAAAACGGACAAGGTTGATTTGATTGATGATTTCATGTTTCAGTTACTTATTGTGGCGCAGCAAATATAAGTGATAAAAACGCAATAAAATGCAAAAATTCAGAATAGTATCAATTATCAACAAAAAAATGTACAAAACTTCAGATTGCAACCGATAACTTTGCAGCGGACACAAACATAAAGCTAATAACCATTCATGGATAGAATAGGAATAATAGACATAGTCATCGTTGCAGCATACCTCATTTTTATAATATGGTGGGGTCTCAGGCACGGCAAAAGCAACGGCACCGGTTCATATTTTCTCGCGGGACGCAGCATGCCGTGGTGGATTGTCGGACTTTCCCTTTTCGCCGCCAGCATCTCAAGTACGACACTCATCGGACAGACCGGTGACGCCTATGCCACAGGCATTTCCGTATTCAACTACAATCTTACGGGAGTCCTCGTACTGGTCTTCTTTGCGACATTTTTACTACCTTTATATATAAAGTCAGGAATTTACACGATTCCGGAATTTCTCGAAAAGCGTTTCGACCGCAAATCCAGATACTACTTTTCAACAATCTGCATCATCGGCAATGTCTTTCTTGATGCAGCAGGTGCACTTTATGCAGCGGCATTGATTCTGAAATTAATGTTCCCCGCAGTCAGTCTCAACGTTTTCATCATCATATTTGCGGTGATTGCGGCATCCTACACCATACCGGGAGGCCTTTCCGCAGCAATCAACACTGAACTCATCCAAGCGATGATTCTTCTGGTGGGTTCAATCATACTGATGCTATGCTGTTTCCTCGGTGGAGGATTCGAGTATTTGGGAGAACTCATTTCCGGAGGCGACACAGCAATGAAACTCATTCGGCCGCTCGACGACAGCTCCACTCCGTGGCTTGGTCTGATTGTGGGTATGCCGGTGCTGGGAATATATTTCTGGGCCAACAACCAAACACTCGTTCAGAGAGTGCTCAGTGCGGAGAATGTGAATCAGGGACGAATCGGTGTGATGCTCGCAGGTTTTCTCACCTTGACAACCCTCGTACTCTTCAATATGCCGGGAGTGATGGCACGCAAATTCTTCCCCGGACTTGACAACCCGGATATGGTCTATCCTTCCCTTGTGATGAATATGCTGCCGACAGGACTGCTCGGGATTATGCTTGCAGCAATGCTTGCGGCCCTTACATCCACTCTCAGCGCCATTCTCACTTCAAGTTCCACTCTCTTCACAATGGACTTCTACTCGAAGATTGACAAAAATGCCGATGAAAAGAAGCTTGTCAAGGTCGGAAAAATTGCATCGCTCGTGATTATCGTCATCGCTGCCATCTGGGCCCCAAACATCGAGAAGTTCGGCTCGCTGTTGAAATATTACCAAGAGATGCTCTCCTACATATCGCCCCCAATCGTTGCAACTTTCCTGATGGGAATTTTCTGCCGGAGGACAAATGAAAAGGGCGCATTCGCAGGACTGCTTTCGGGTCTTGCAGTAGCGGTGGCAATGCTGTTTTTCCGCAAAAGCATATTCGGAAACCTTCATTTTCTGCTCATCGTCCCGATTCTTTTCCTTTTCAGCGCTCTCGTGATTTGGATCGTGAGTTTATGCACTGAGAAACCGTCCCCGGACAAGCTTGAGAATACGGTCTTCCGCAGGGATGATTTCAGAAAGGAAACCGAGGAATTGAAGAGCGTGAAATGGTGGCGGAACTACAGATGGATGAGCCTCGCGCTTGTTGTATTGTGTGCGATTTTGTTGATAGTTTTCAGATAACACTACTGATATGAAGTTGAAAAAATATGAAGGAAATCCGGTGATGTCGCCGGAAAAAGGCAACGATTGGGAAAGCCTCGTATGCTGTAATCCCGGAGTCATATACGACGAGGGAAAGTTCTATATGCTCTATCGTGCTGCCGGAAATGACAAAGAACACGTAATCCGTTTTGGGCTTGCAGAAAGTGAGGACGGATTCCATTTCAAAAGAGTTTCGTCCGAGCCGGTTTTCGGTCCGAGCCTTGACGGATTTGACAGTGGATGTGTGGAAGACCCGAGAATCGTTAAATTTGGGGACAGTTTCTATGTAACCTACGCCTACCGGCCAATGTCTCCGGGTCAATATTGGACATTTCCACACGATGTTGTCCTCAAGCCAGAATGCGATTCTTTCGCGCCTAAAGCGTGGGCGGACAATCTGGGCAATTCCGCTCTTGCGGTAACCCGTGACTTCAAGTCTTTCAGGCGTCTTGGCAGACTGACTTCTCCTGTCCTTGACGACAGGGATGTGATTCTCTTCCCCGAAAAAATCGGAGGGAAATATGCAATGATTCATCGTCCGAAAGAATTTATCGGAAAGGAATATGGAGTTGACTATCCTTCAATCTGGATTAAATTTTCCGATGACCTGCTCGAATGGGAAAACAAACCGAGTCATCTGCTGATGACAGGCCGCGCAGGCTCGTGGGAAGAAAAAATCGGCGGAGGAGCACCACCGATTCTCACGGACAGAGGTTGGCTGATGATCTATCACGGAGTTTCTGCCGGTGGAGTTGGTGAATACAGCGCCGGAGCTGTTCTGCTTGACAAAGACAATCCTCTGAAAATCATTGCAAGAACTCCGGAACCGATTCTCGCTCCTGAGTTCGATTTCGAGACCCAAGGCTACTATTCGGGAATTGTTTTTCCTACCGGAAATGTCGTAGTTGACGGAAAACTCTATGTTTACTATGGAGCCGCCGACAAATATGTCGGAGTGGCGACCTGCCCACTTGAGGCTTTGCTCAACTTCCTGACTGAAGAATGCAGAGTTTCAAACGAAAACTCAAATGCGTCCAGCATTTAACACTGATTCAAAACACACTAAACAAAAAGCCAAATGAAAGTAAAATTCATCTCTAAATTGCTGTGCATAGGCGCTTTGGTGTTTGCACAGTTTGGCACGGCCAATGCCCAGAGCTTTGGAGTACACGGACGAGTATCCGACTCTAACGGCGAAGCGGTTGTAGGCGCATCTGTCTTCGCAGGACAGAACAATTGGACGACAACCGACGAAAACGGACAATATGCTATAGACGGTGTAGAAAAAGATGCCGTGCTTACAGTGAGTTGCCTCGGATATGTCGAACAGAAAATCAATGTCGCTTCACGCAGCGTCATAGACATTGTTCTGAGCGAAGAAAATTCACTTCTTGAAGAGACGGTTGTCATCGGTTACGGTAAGATGAAAAAGAGCGACCTCACAGGTTCTGTCTCTTCCGTCAACCCGGAAAAGCTCGTAGTCTCACCTGCAAATAGCGTAGAGAGTCTGATGCAGGGACGCATCGCCGGAGTGCAAGTCATCAATTCTTCACAAGACCCGGGCGCAGCATCAACTGTCCGCATCAGAGGAAACTCTTCAATCAACGGTTCCAATGCGCCGCTTCTTGTCATTGACGGCTTCCCTTATGGAGATGCCGGTGACCTCAAGCAGATTAACCCGCAGGACATCGTTTCAATGGAAGTCCTCAAAGACGCGTCAGCTTCTGCCATCTATGGTTCCCGTGGAGCAAACGGCGTAATCCTCATCACCACCAACAAGGCAGGAAAAACAAAGACTGAAATCACAATCCGCCAACAGACAAGCATTTCCGAGTTTTCTTCCGAACTCAATCTTTGGAGAGACCCGGTGCTTATGGCCCTGCTTTCCAACGAATCCTACACCAACGCGGGGCTGGTCCCACAGTACACCGGAACAGTCAACGCAAATGGTGTCTACTACCCGTCAATCGACGAACTCCAGACAAGTTGGACGACCAACACCCGTTGGGATGATATCGTGTTCAGAAAGGCCCCGGTCTCAAACAACACCACAGTCCAAATCAAGAGCTCAAACGACAAGACAAGTTTCACAGCGAGCGCCAACTACTTCCTTGACAACGGAATGTACATCAAGGACAACTACGACAAATTTGGAGGTCGTTTCGGAGTGGAACACAAAGTTTACGACAACTTCATCGTGAAGGCTAACGCCAACATCAGCCACAGCCGCAGACACAATAACGGTTATCTCTCATATAACAGGAATCCTATTTTCCCTGTCTACAATGATGACGGCTCCTATTGGACCTACAGCACAACTGACTACTACCATCCGCTCGCAATCACAGACCTTCAGAAGAATACGAGCGAAGGAACTGACATCATTGCATTTGCCGCTTTCGATTGGGATATCATCCCGTGTCTCAAACTCAACGGACAGTTCAACTACAAACACGGCGAGAGTATCACAGACAAATACTTCCCGAAAGTCTACACAGAAACCGGAGCATACAACAACGGATACGGAAGCATTGACAATTGGAAGGACGATAATATTGTCGCAGACATCTATGCCACATTCGACAAGACTTTTGCCAAGAAACACCATCTGACAGTTATGGGCGGATATTCTTACGAAAATTATGTCTCCCGTTCATCGTCATTGGCAGCCGTAGGTTTTGTCAACGAGGCTCTCGGCAATGAGAACCTCGCAGCCGGCGACTCCGAAAAATACCGCATAAGCAATGGAAAATACAGAAGCCAGCTCGTCTCCGGCCTCGCCAGAATCAACTATGTCTATGACAACCGCTACCTGTTTACTCTCACCGGGCGCGCCGACGGCTCATCAAAATTCGGTTCGGGCAACAAATGGGCAATGTTCCCATCCGGAGCAATTGGTTGGAATATGCATAACGAATCGTGGATGAAAAATCAGAAGGTCATCAACCATCTGAAAATCAGAGCATCATACGGAGTTTCCGGAAACCAGGGAATCTCAGCTTATCAGACGCTCAGTCGCTACGGACAGCACAAGTATTTCTATAATGGTTCTTGGCAGACCGCAATCGGCCCGGGGTATCAGTCCGGCTACACCGGTCAAGGCGGAATCTATGCAGTTTGGAGCGGAATCGCAAATAAAGACCTCAAATGGGAATCCACCTCCCAGGTTGACATAGGATTTGACATTTCCCTCTTTGACAATAGGCTCAATTTCACTTTTGACTGGTACAATAAACTCACATACGATCTACTCCGCGAGCGTAATATCGCCCCGTCATCAGGATATGACAAAATGTGGGTGAATGACGGAACAATCAGAAACAGAGGTGTGGAGATGACTCTTGACGGTATCATATTCTCCAACAGGGACTGGAAAATAGGAGCGACAGCCGTAGCCTCAATAAATAGGAACAAAGTCATCAGCCTCGGTAATTCAATCACTTCCGGTCTTATGAAAGACCTCCGTACCGGTATGGAATACGAGTGGTACGGCAACCAGCGCGAGCAGTTCCGCGCCTACACCAATATTCTCGCAGTAGGACAGCCTATGTTTGTATTCTATGGCTACAAGACAGACGGTATCGTACAATCTCTTGACGAGGGACTCTCTGCCGGCCTGACCGGAAACGACGCAGAACCGGGCGAGTTCAAATATGTCGACATCTACAATGCTGACGAAATGGAAACTGTTGACGAGAATGACCGTTGCATAATCGGAGACCCTAATCCCGATTGGACAGGTTCGCTTAATATTGACGTTGCCTGGAAAAACCTCGATTTCAACATATTCTTCAACGGAGTATTCGGAAACGATGTCATAAACACGCAAAAGTTCAATCAACCAAGCAATATGCCGATGAGGTGGACAAAAGACAATCCGACAAACGACTATCCGCGTCTGAACTCAAGCCGTCAGACCAAGTTTTCCGATTGGTGGATTGAGGACGGTTCCTTCGTGAGAATCCAAAATGTTTCCCTCGGCTACACCATTCCTTTCAATAAGGTCAAGTGGCTTGACAGCATCCGTCTCTCGGTCAATGTCAACAACCTCTACACATTCAGCAAATTCAGTGGCTACGACCCTGAGGTGGGAATGAACGGCATCTACACCGGCGGCTACCCGCGTCTGAGAAAATGGACATTCGGAATTGACATCAAGTTCTAAAGGAGGAATTTCAAATGAAAAGAATTAACAACATATCACTCATCATCGCAACGATGGCGGCACTGTCGGCCTGCTCGCTGGAGGAAACCCCATACGGGTTCTACTCGGAGAACAATTTCCCTGCGACAGAAGCAGATGCAGAGGCCTCCGTCCTGTACATTTATGATGCAATAAACTACATTGAATACTCTCGCGCAATCGTGATGCTAGGAGGAATGAATTGCGACGAACTCAAACCGAAGGGTGACGCCACTCCGGCCACCCAAGACCTCGATGCATGGAGACTGAATAATTTCAGAAACAACACCACGCTCGGCAACTATTTCAAATATTCCTACATCACCATCAACCGTGCTAATGCTGTGATAAGGAATGTGTCAAAAATGAAAATAGACGAATCTTTCCGCAACAGATATGTCGGAGAGGCCTATTTTATGAGAGGATATTCCTATTTCAATCTCGCCAGAAATTTTGGACGCGTTCCGATTCACACCGAAGTTGTGGAAAAACTCGACGACACCCAGACATCTCTTGCTTCTTCACTTGACGATATGTGGACAAGGATTCTCGATGATTTCCACACCGCAGCCTCAATGCTGAGTTATTACAAGGCCCCCCAGACCGGACGTGCGGACCTCGCCGCAGCACAAAGTATGCTGGCGAAGAGTTATCTCTATCTCGCTTCCGCAAAGGCTAACGGAGTGCCCGAGTACAAGGATATGACTTTCGATGTGGAGGAATACTACAAGAATGCCGCTGATTGGGCAGCCAAAGTCGTTCTGAATCCGGAACAGACCACCTACTCCTTCTCCGACAATTTGGAATCCATCTATGATGTCGAGAATCCGACCGGTCCCGAACATATATTCATAATGTCAATGGACCGCACCGGAGCGAGCGAGGGACAGTATTCTAAAATTTCAAAAATGTATATCCCTTATGTTGCGGGAGGTACGATATATCTCAAGAACGAAGACGGAAGCCTTTCTGCAACGCACGACGGATGGGGCGAATATCGCACGACGAAGGAATTTTACGATTCATTCGAAAGCGGCGACAAACGCCACGACGAGCTCATTGTAAGTGAGGTATATAACAAAGAAGGTGAAGTCATTGCAGATTATAAGGCTGACGGAAGCGGAAAACTGGCATATCCATTCTGTCGCAAATTCATTGACCCGTCATTTGTGGGAGACAAGACTTCGACCAGACCATACCTGATTCGTTTTTCCGACATCGCCCTCACTTACGCCGAGGCTGCCGGACCTACTACCGAATCTTATGCGCTCGTGAATCGTATCCGCACAAGAGCCGGACTCGGCGCACTCACACCTGGCCTATCTACAGAACTCTTCAGGCAGGCTATACTTAAGGAGCGTCTGTCTGAACTCGCATTCGAAGGCAACATCAGCTACGACCTACGTCGCTGGAACATCCTTCATACAAAAGTAAACGCTGCAGTTTCTCAGGGACTTACGGCAGAGGATATGGTATTCTACCCTATCCCTTCAATCGAGACCGACCTCAACCCTAACATCAAGTAAGCATTATGAAAAAGGCATTAATATTTCTGTCTCTTACAGCATCGTTACTTCTTTCTTGTAAGAAAGACCCGTGGACAGCGGTTGAAAAAGGCGATTGGAACAATGACCACAATATCATTGAAATTAAGTTCGCCGGACAGGCCGGCCTCGCAAAGGTCGAGGACAAGGATGCTGAAACCGGCGTAGTGAAGGTTCAACTCGCGTCATTTCTCATCGAAGACAAATCAAAGGTCGAGGTTGAGAAAATCATAACGAGTTACAAGGCCGAATGTAATATCAAAAGCGGTGATTTTATGGACTTTACGGGAGATTCTCCTACAATTGTTGTAAAGTCCCCTACCGGATTGAGCAGAACCTATACTGTAGATGCAAGCGACTTCTCAGAGGAACTTCTCGGATGCTACTCGATTAAGGGCAGTTATGTTTGGGGAGGAACCGGAAACGTCTACGGAGGTGCGGCAATGCTGACACCGGAATCCAAAGATTGGTGCTGGAACGCAAGGGACGGCTATGGCCCGAAGGCCGAATATGACGACTATCTTGAGTTTACTTTCGAAGAAATTACCGCAGAGGGAAATGTCAGAGGGAAATGCGTACACTATGGTGGCGTGGACGGAAAGCATTGGAACGGCATTTATGCGGCAAAAATGAACAAGGAAGGAAAAACTGACATTGACTTGCGCAAGTTTTACCGCCAGATTCCGCTTGGAGAAAGCAGTTGGTTGAGGAATTACTCAGAAAACACTATTACTTTTACGGACAAAAACGGCAGAACCACAGTCGGTTCCTTGCTTGAAAAGGGAGAGCACATAATCGGACAGACTGGTTCGAACGGCAATGATATCAAGGACAAAACCTTTGATTTTCAATTCGATACGTTTCAGTTCAAGCTTCAGGGCACCGATGATTGGACAAATATCTACAGCGACTACGACAAATTCGTCAAAAAGCCTCGCACATTCTTCGTGCTCATAGAAAAGGTCGCATCCATTCCGGATGAAGCCAAGACTGAGGGTAGCGAAGGAGACACGAGCATCGCCGAACCCGAACCGGAGCCTGAACCGACTCTCGACATCGCAGGCGAATGGAAGGTCAAGAGTCTTAATGTCTATGGCGGCTCCGACTCCCCTGCATTTGTAAAACCTACAGACAAGAGCTGGTGCTTCAGCAATGTGGGAGCAGAAAGCGACAACATCCTTAAACTCACCCCATCGGAAAGCAATCCTCTTGAAGGAACAGCGGATTACACTCCGGGAGCGGATGGAAAATATTGGAATTACATTTTCCTCGCAAAATTCAACAAAGAGGACAACACCAAGGATGTGGATTGCAGCAAGTTCTATGGCTGGCTTCCGCACGGCGAGTCAAAGTATGTCATCAGTGTAGCCGATATGACGATTTCATTCAAATCGGGCGCTGTCACCTACACCGTTCCGGTTCTTCTTGCAGGAGATCACAAATACGGAGAGAAGTCCCTGAACGTCCCTTCCGGTTGCATCGGACTCGATTATCCTTGTGGAGGAGTCAAAGGTAACTCGTCATATTACTATACAGACTATGACAGGTTCGCCGTATGTCCAATCAACTATGTGATGGTGTTTGAAAAACAATAATGATTATTCATATTTGAAGATTTTCGAAACGGAATTTTTAAAATGAAAAGAATGTTGATATCATTTTGCGTTGTCGCCCTTCTCTTCACCGGATGTGAGGAGAAGGAGCAGCAACCGTCAAACGGTGACGATCCCCAGGCTCCGACAGTTCTGAGCCTTGCAGATGCGAATGCGACATCCGAGACCAAGGCATTGTACTCTCAGTTGTGGGCTATTCAAGGAAAGGCGTGGATGTTCGGACATCACGACGACTTGATGTATGGACGCAATTGGTACGGAGTGGACGGAGGCTCGGATACGAAGGATGTCTGTGGAGATTATCCTGCGGTGTACAGCCTTGATTTCGCCCAAATAATGGACGACAGACGCGAGTCTTCCGCAGAGTCAAACGCCTTGCGCCGCAAATGCATAATCCAAGCCTATGACAGAGGGATGGTGGTCACAGCCTGCGCTCACTTGAACAATCCTCTCACAGGCAAGAATTCTTGGGACAACAGTTCCAAGGACGTGGTGAAACAAATACTTGAAGACGGCTCGGAAGTCAATCGCAAGTTTACCGGATGGCTTGACAATCTTTCTGAATTCGCAAATGGTCTCAAAGGAAGTAACGGCAAGACAATTCCCGTTATTTTCAGGCCATTCCACGAGCACACCCAGACTTGGTCGTGGTGGGGCAAATCCTGCACAACTGAGGCTGAATTCGTCGCTCTATGGCAATTCACCGTGAGTTATCTCCGAGATAAGAAAGGCGTTCACAATTTTATCTATGCCATTTCTCCGCAGATGGACAGTGCGAAACAGTCCGAGGATTTCATTCTCAGATGGCCCGGCGATGAGTGGGTGGATTTTATCGGAATGGACTGCTATCAGGGCATTAACAACAGTGTTTTTCTCAACAATCTCAAGGTGATGCAAAAAGTCTCTCAGGCTAAAAAGAAGCCTTGTGGGGTCACAGAAACCGGAGTTGAGGGATTCAAGGTCAAGGATTATTGGATTACCAACATCGCTGCTCCTATGGCTGGGAGAAAAGTTTCGCTTCTGGTGACCTGGAGAAACAAATATGACCCGGAAGGCTCCGGCAATCACTACTTCTCTGTTTTTCCCGGCCACATCTCAACAGATTCATTTGTCGCGATGTACAATCGCAAGGACACAGCCTTCTGCCGCGACCTACCCGACATGTACTCTCCGGCCAAGAACATAATAGTTAAATAAGTATTTCAAAATCCCCCCCCTGAATCCTCACAACCGCAAGGTTACTCCGGTTCAGGGGGTTTATTGTAACGCGGCAGTCTTGACTTGATGCTTGGAGGTAGGTTAAAGAGACGGATGGGATGCAAGGCGGACGGTGAAGATGAAACCGCAGCAACCCCAAGGCGCATAAGCGCCGTGCGCAGCGCACAGAAGCGCAGGCCTGTGGGATAGGGTCTCGCGGAGCACCACTTCCCCTTCGAGGGGACGGGAGGGGTCAATAAGAAGGGAGGATTTCATCAAGACGTCCAACGAAGCAGACCGCCGTCTCTTTAACCTACCAGCCAGACGAGGACGTGACGGTCAAAAGTCATATACTCCAAATCAAACTCCTCCTCATGCCCGTCCTTATGGATGAATGTAGCCTCCAATTCCCCTTCACCCTTAGGATTGAACTTCTCAACCTCAATCTGTTCGGCGAAATCGACCCTGTTCTGTGACATTCTCTTGAAGATGGCCTCCTTCGCGCACCAATAAATCGCGAGCTGCTCGTTCTTCTTTTTTCTGTCGTCATCATCGAGGTCATCAATCTCATCTTCCGACAGCGCCTTTTTTTCAACGGAAGAGAAGTCGCGGTCGAGGGATTCGATATCAATGCCAAGGTCGTCCTCATCGTGGATGATGACGGCTACATATTTGTCCGTGTGAGTGATGCTTATGTTCGTGGCACAGTTTTCAAGGTATGGCTTGCCATTGTCGTGGTGGTCGAGATACATCTTCTCGTCGAAGAGTTCGTTGATGAGAGCCCTCACGGCGAGGCGCTGCTTTCTCTGTGACTCGTTTCCATAAAGGTTTATCTCCTCCATCTCGTCGGTGGGGACAGAACTCAAGGTTTTGAGTTCATCTTCAGTTTCTGTAATTTGCCAAACAGCAAGTTCGGCTCCGTTTTCAAGTTCCTTTTTAAGATATAGTGCCATATAGCTTTAAAAGCTGGTTTCACAAAATGTCATATTGCAGGACACGAAAAACCGCACCCTCTGTTAAAGAGGATGTGCCCGATGTCACGATATAATGGGTGGTCGACAGCGGGTCGTCAGAAAGACTGTCCGCCGCTATGCTCTGAGTGCCTGATATTGGACTGGGAGGTTCCACGTTTCTGCAATAATTAACAATTACGTCTGCAAAGATAGTTATTTTTTAATTATTTACTAAATTTGCGCCCGAATTTCAGGGAGTTGGAACTGCTTTTGCTTACAAGGGCATCCGGTTTCGCCCGGAAAACTACCCGATGTTTTCATTGTTCGTAACAGTTTGATAAATGAGATAAGTTTAGCAAGACGTTAGAACACTTGCGAAATATATTAAATATAAATAATATAAAATAGTAGTATCATGAAGTATTTGACAAACGAGAAACTTACAATCGTGGGTGCCGGCGGAATGATCGGTTCAAACATGGCACAGACAGCTCTCATGCTCGGCCTCACCCCGAACATCTGTCTCTATGACATCTTCGAGCCGGGCGTTCACGGCGTGGCAGAGGAAATGTACCACTGCGGATTCGAAGACGCAAACATCACCTGGACAGTAGATCCTGAGGTTGCATTCAAGGACGCTAAGTACATCATCTCATCAGGCGGAGCACCCCGTAAGGAGGGCATGACCCGCGAGGACCTTCTCAAGGGAAACTGCCAGATTGCCGCACAGTTCGGTGACTACATCAAGAAGTACTGCCCGGACGTGAAGCATGTGGTTGTCATCTTTAACCCGGCTGACGTGACGGCTCTCACAGCCCTCATCCACTCAGGCCTGAAACCGGAGCAGCTCACTTCCCTCGCAGCCCTCGACTCAACCCGTCTCCAGAGCAACCTCGCAAAGGAGTTCGGCGTTCCGCAGAGCGCAGTTACAGGCGCACACACCTACGGTGGTCACGGCGAGCAGATGGCAGTCTTCGCTTCTCAGGTGAAGATTGACGGCAAACCGCTTTCAGAAATGGGCCTTTCTGCCGAAAGGATGGCCGAAATCAAGCAGGAGACAATCCAGGGAGGTTCCGCAATCATCAAGCTCCGCGGACGCTCTTCATTCCAGAGTCCTGCCTACAACGCCGTCAAGATGATTGAGGCTGCAATGGGCGGCACTCCGTTCACTCTTCCTGCCGGAACTTATGTGAACACAGATAAGTTCAAGAACGTTATGATGGCAATGCCGACTACAATTGACGCCACAGGATGCCACTTCACGATGCCTAAGGGTACTCCTGAGGAAATGGCGGCGCTTGACGCTTCCTACGAACACCTCTGCAAAATGCGCGACGAGATTGTTGCCCTCGGCATCATCCCGGCTGTTGCAGACTGGAAGAAAGATAACGCAAATCTCTAAATCACAATTTTCTGACGTCCTTTCAGCGGGCTGTCAGAAAATGGCTTACAAATAAATTTTCGAGAGGACGCTGACCCAAAATCCCGGAGGGACCACGCCTCAGGCGCGAGATTCCCCAGATAGGGGCGCAGATGTTAGTCTGCGGGAGTCAGGAAATCTAAGAGAGGGGGTGACCAAAAAGTATTTTGGTCGCCCCCTCTTGGTCTTCCCATTTTCCCGTTTTCGGAAATGGCACGACGCGAGTATAGCTTCCGGCGAAGCCGCCCTCTACAGAAATTTCAAATCCCGGACAGGAGCCACCCCATCCGCCCGGCTTTCGTTGCTGAAGAAATAAGGGCTGATGAGAAAAGACCATAAAGATATACAAATTGTTCAAGCTATTTTTTAATGATTACTTAGTAACCGTCAAAGCACAAAAATCAGAAAAGCTTCTTTAAAGACTCCGGAACAGGATTTATTGCCCCGCTGCAAGTGCAGACATAGGCAGCAAGTTCAACTGCAAGAGAATGAGCATCTTCCACAGGTTTTCCTTCAAGACGCGCCATAATGTAGGTCGCGGTGAAAGAATCCCCCGCCCCGACCGTGTCAACGACCTTAACTTTCGGCGTATCCTTGTGTGAAAGAAGTCCCTCCGGTCCATAGACCTCGCTGCAAAGCGAACCCTGGGTAAAAATAACATTCTTCAAAGAAAACCTCTCAATCAAGCCGAGAATCTGTTCAAGAGCAGAACCCGAAATCGAGAACAATCCCGCTACAATCGGCAGTTCATCCTCATTGAGTTTCAGGATATCTGCCCGTCGTAAAGACTCCTCAACAGTTTCGCGACAGAAGTAGTGCTGACGAAGATTGATGTCATAGACCCTGAGGCAAGACTCAGGCGCAGAATCCACCATCCGCAGAATGTTTTCACGCGAAAAAGGAGTTCTCTGAGCCAGTGTTCCCCAGCAGACTACATCCGCCTCCGCCAAAAGCGCAACGGTCTTTTCATCGCAGTCAAGCGCATCCCAGGCAACCCCCTCGACAATCTCATACTCGGGCACTCCCGCTTCATCCATAGTCACAATCACCCGACTTGTCGGATGTCCGTTACATTGGATATAATCGAGATTCAGACCGGTTTTTTCAAGCGCCTCCATTGTCTTGACTCCCAATTCATCATTGCCTATTGCCGACACAGGGAAGGATTCTGCCCCGAATTCCTTTGCAAAAAACGCAAAATTCACCGGAGCTCCGCCAAGACGCTTGCCGGAAGGAAAAACATCCCAAACAGTCTCCCCGATTCCTATGACTTTCTTCATAATGAGTTTGATTTTATAATTCGACTATTCAAAATCTGAACTTGCACTATCTGCTCTTGTATAGCCCGGAAACACTCTTCCCAATCATCATCCCGTCCGAATCCGAAGTCGTGGCAATATAGTATTTTCTTCCGGCATCCACAACACGGACGACGACATTTCCGTCATATCCCTTCACCGATGCGGCCTCCTCCGGCAGATGCGCCATCGGCCTAAACTGTTGTCACGACCTTTGGTGCACATACAGTTTGGATGAGGAACCATCGGTCAATGGGACAGAGAGTTCAATATCACCATAGTTCTCAAGCCATTCAATAATATCGTAACTATATCCGTACAAGCTATCGATATATATCCTCTCGTCTATTTTTTCAAAATAGCATATTATTCTATCTGTCCTGCAAGGAGTTCCGCGCGAATAATACCGAACCGTAACATAGATGTTTCTCTCATTATCCTGCATAAAATAGTCCGGAACTGCCTTAGAGCACTCATCATAAAGAAACTCAGGAAGACATATAAGAAAATAGAATAATGGCATTCCATCAAAGTATTGAAAGTGTTCGAATCCACGATTAGAACCTAAAAAATACAGAGCGGCGTTTTGATGCGTATGACAAACATACCCATCAATCATTTCTGTTGTCCAATATCTGTTGGTATCACTTTGCGCGGAGATGACTCCCGCTCCTGCCAATAATACAATAGCAAGTGTAATTATCTTTTTCATTGTAACCGTCAATATTATGAATTAAACTTTTCTAAACGACTTGGACACAATTACCCTTCGGTCTTCAGTCGACAACATAAATCACGTCAGGAGTTTCAATTCGGGCCAGTTCTTTCTTGGCAAGGAGAAAGTCCTCCTGGTAGTCTGAATCCGCTTGTAGTCTCGCGAAAACCATCATAGCAACCACTCGTGCGGCTCTCGTGTCGCTCATCCAATGACAACCGGCAATCACACGAGAATAGGCTCCTTCGTCAGCCCTACTGTAGATTTCTTCCTGCCTCTCCGGTTTCAAAGAACTGAGGATACAGGCCAGCCCATAGAAAATTGCACTATGACCGGATGGATAGGAATAGTTTGTCTTCAGCCAATTTTCATCCCACGGAGTAAGACTGGACTCTCCATAATACACGAACGGGCGGGTGCGGGCGTAATATTCCTTGGCCTGGTTGCATCCATAGCTCCCGAATGTTTCCTTGGCTCTCATCAGCAATTTATAAAGCGCCGGCATTCTTTGTTCGGTGATTTTATGCCCGAACGGGATTCCGAGTTGCTGCAGCACGGCTTCACCCATTTTGGCATCATCAATTGCCTGCTGTCCGCGTGGGGTATCCCTGAGTTTCTTAGCTTCAAAATAATAGTACTCATCAAGCAGAAACTCCACCGAGCCGGGCTCCGGCGGTGGCGGGAGCAGAACTTTACTGCTCGGGACAGAACTCGCCGTAAGGTATGGAGGGAATGGGGTCTCCTGCGCATTTGAATTGCAAGAAATCGAAACTGCGAGTGTCAAGATGGCAGCAAGATTTTTGATAAATGAGATTGTTTTCATAGCTGTTTGTTTTTATTGATTATTATTGATTCGGTGCCGGACTATCAGTTGAAGTGGCGGCATTGTTTTCGGAAGCAAAGGTGGAACATAAAATCGAAAAACGCAATAACCATTTGACAATCAATGCTATATGTAAATTTTACTTTGAAATATGTAAGATTTACTTGAGTTACCAGTTGCAAAAAAGCACACAATTCAGCAGAATGTATCTTAAGAATATTTGCTATTTTTGTAAAAACATAAAACTATTGCCGTATGAAGTTTTCCGAAATCACAATTGTGCTTGGACTTTCGATACTTTCAGTCCTTACATCGTGTGGGGATAATGCCTTTTCTCTGGAAGATATACACGGTAGCAGTTTTCCTTTCCGTCATCAGATTACCGCAATAAAGGATATTCCCGGAGATTCAATATTAGTTGCCACCGATGACGGCACAATCACTTTTTTTGATACAAAAAGAATCAATTCGAAACCTTTGTTGCGTGATGGCGGTGGAACTGTCTACGATATGACTATCAGAAATGGTTTCCTATATTTCACGATTCAAGATGGAGGCATCAGAAAAGTCAATCTGAAGAACAATGTGTCGGAGAGTTTTAAAATTCCGACAAAAGGGACAGAATACAGTCCCTATGAGATTCTTCTGAGCGAAGATGGCAATACGATATACGGAGCGACATCTAACGGTATCTACAGATGGAACGCTCACAAATCGGATGATTGCGGGATTCCGCTGGACTCATTAAGCGATGCCAAACCAAGGCGCTTTTATAGCGTGGTTCGCAGTGGAAACAATAAACTGATTTTTGGAGGAGACGATGGAGTCTACGAATGGTCAGTCGCGAAAATGGACTTGCACAAGATAACAGACGAGGCGACCACTGCCATAAAAGCAGGTCTCCAACTTTCCGGACAGCAGATAAAGGCAATTGAGAATGGATCTGATGAAGCCAAACCCCACAATGCTTCGTTCAATAGAGAGCCGAAGAGTTTTATCGTAAAAGATGGATATATATACGCCATTTCCGAGAGGACGGTAGAGTGTGCGAACAGTTTGGGACGGATAATTGCGACTATAGAACTTCCGGAAAGACACCTTTCCCGTCCGAGAAACAAATCGTGCCGTGCACTCTGCCTCGTCAAGGATTCATTTTTATATGTTGCGCCGGGCGGAAACCAACTGTACCGGATTCCTCTTGCGCCATATTTCTGTTCAGAGGAAATCATTTCCATTTGTCTCAACGACAGAAACGGCATCTATGCGTTATCTGCAAACAATGACCTCTATTCCATACCACTCGGGATTTCAAATGGTTCAGCCAGGTTTGGGAAAGCGGAATATATACGGACAGTAATGAAGGGTGAGGCAATATCCTTGTCAGGCTCCTGCGGTGACACGGTATTTGTCAATTCCGGAGGAACGATATACAGTCTGGTCGGGAAACGGCGTGTTGTCCGTGGTCCGGTCAATAGTCAAAACGGCAAAATTACCTGCAATCTGTTTGTTGGAAAGTCGCTGTATCAAGGAAAGGAAGATATGGTACGAGTGTATGACTATTCCGACAGTTTATGTCCCTATGTGCCCATTAAAGATTACATTCCAAAAATCGGAGAACTTCATCTGAGAGAAGGAATCAGTGATTATTATCCGAACAAATTATGCTTTATTGACGGAAAACTTGTGATAGGCACGCTTCATAATGGAGTATATTTCGTTGATACGCATAAATGCGAGACCGAATACGTTTGTCTGATTGACACATTGCCGCCACATAAAGTTCTGGACATCAGCTCTGTGGATTCCACAGCGTTTGTGCTGACAGATGGGTCCTTGCACCGATTTGTTTTCACAGGAGACCACGCTGATTGTGCAGAGTGGGAACTGTCGGAGTTTGGAGGTGATGACAGGCAGTTTAACCGAATTCTCCCAATTACAGAGGATAGGGTCTATATGTTTAGTGACGGATATGATTTCGGAGCATACGAATTCATAGAATCCGGTGATGGTAAGTGGGAGCAGTCCGGGGCGGTTTGGGCATCCTGTCTGTTGTCTGACGCAGTTTGTCTTGAGGATATAGGCACTCCTATCTTCTGCGGTTCAAATGGGCTTACAACCGGAGACTCCCATATTGCAGTTCACAAGCCGTCATTTTACAGTTTCCGCCGGCTTGATGCCGCTACTTATTGGTACGGACGTGTGATTCTTCTCGCAGCATTGCTGTTGATTCTATCTCTGATTGCGGTTTCGTATATAAAGTATGAACAATGGATAAGCCATTGGCGGACAAAGAAAATGACAGAAGATATATCCCGCTCATTAGATAAATTGGAGGGATTTCCCCGCGAAACGGTCTCATCTTGTAATCTTGCGCTCCGAAAAGCAGATGAAATTAAAGAAAAATTTCATCTTCCCGAACTGAATATCAGGCTCGACACAATAATAGAAAAGATTGTAGAATGTAGAAATGAGGCTACAAAAAAAGTCTATCAGGAACAAATCGACGGACTTGTCAAGAGTGTCAATGACGAAAGTGGTTATATCGCCAATTTAATAAAGGAATTGGTTGAGATTTCTCCGGGATTGGATAAGCTTGAAGAAAACATAGCAAAGTTTGGAAAGGAAGGTGAAAAACTGAAAATCCTTGCAAAAATCGGTCAGGAAATCGTTGAAGCAAGGGCAAAGGCCCAAATAATTGAAACTTCGTTTTTACAGCAGCGGGAGCAAATAGAAGAGATTTTTATGACACGGGCGCAAACTGAACTATGGAGCGAAGAGAAACGAAGGAACGCCGAAAAGGAGAAGTTTGCCGCCATTGAAAACGCCAAGAATGTCTTGGATGCGGAGTATGGAAGGAATGAAGCCATAAGACGTTATAATGGATTGGTGAATGATTTTTTCAGGGAGTATAAGAGCGACAGATTCTCCGGCGAAGACTCCTCTTATTTGGAAAAGGAGTCGGAAAGATTTGGAAAGATATTCAAAGATTGGGAAGGGGGAAAGATGGACCCGGAAGAAAAAGAGCCATCATATTACAGACGCAGTTTCCTATTTTTCCCATTGAGCGAAGACACGAAAACCGGCAGATGGCTATTGAATATGGATACGACTTTTCAGATAAGAAGATCCGAGTGGAAGAATAAGACAACAACAAACAATAATGGAGGAACGGTATACCACAGACTGCACACCTTCGGGAAGGAGTCGGAGTACAGTCTGGTTGTATTAATATGCAGAGCCGGCCTTAAAACTCTTGAGGGAGAAAAATAATCCCGCCACCTAATCCAGTTTCAGCACGGCCATAAAGGCGGACTGAGGCACTTCGACTGTGCCGATTTGGCGCATTCTCTTCTTGCCCTGTTTCTGTTTTTCGAGAAGCTTTCTCTTTCGGGTGATGTCACCGCCGTAACACTTGGCTGTCACGTCCTTGCGGACGGCCTTGACGGTCTCGCGGGCGATGATCTTGGCACCTATAGCGGCCTGGATGGCGATGTCGAACTGCTGGCGCGGGATGAGTTCCTTGAGTTTTTCGCAGATTTTGCGTCCGAAATCGTAGGCGTGATCCACGTGGATTAGGGACGAAAGGGCATCGGCAGGCTCTCCGTTGAGGAGAATGTCGAGTTTGACGAGTTTGGCGTCCTTAAAGCCCACTATGTGATAGTCGAAAGAGGCGTAACCCTTTGATATTGACTTGAGTTTGTCGTAGAAGTCGAAAACGATTTCTGAAAGCGGCATCTCGTAGGTGAGTTCGAGACGGTCGGACGTGATGTAGTGCTGACCGATGAGAGTTCCACGTTTGTCGAGACAGAGTTTCATAATCGGACCATAGAAATCGGCCTTGGAGATGACCTGGGCGCGGATGTATGGCTCCTCAATGTGGTCAATCAGGGTCGCAGCGGGAAGTCCTGACGGGTTGTGAACGTCAATGCACTCGCCTTGGGTCGTGTAGACCTTGTAGGAGACGTTCGGCACAGTCGTGATGACATCCATACCGAACTCTCTGAAGAGCCTCTCCTGCACGATTTCCAAATGGAGAAGTCCGAGAAATCCGCAGCGGAAACCGAAACCGAGCGCGAGCGAAGACTCCGGCTCGAACACAAACGAGGCATCGTTAAGCTGGAACTTCTCAAGGTCTGCGCGCAGCTCCTCGTACTGATCCGTCTCCACCGGGTACATTCCGGCAAAAAGCATCGGCTTCACCTCCTCAAAACCTGCAATAGCCTCACGGCAAGGGTTGGCGACAGTTGTGATGGTGTCTCCCACCTTCACCTCGCTGGCAGTCTTTATTCCGGAGATGATGTACCCGACACTGCCACAGGCAATTTCGTTACGGGCACAGAGTTTCATTTTCAGAGCTCCCACCTCGTCGGCGACATATTCCTTGCCTGTGTTGAAGAACTTGACTCTGTCACCTGTGCGGATAGTTCCGTTCACGACCTTGAAATAGGCGATGATGCCTCTGAACGAGTTGAATACAGAGTCGAAAATCAGAGCCTGAAGCGGTGCATTAGGATCGCCCTTCGGAGCAGGAACCCTCTCCACAATCGCGTCCAAAACCTCTTTTACTCCCTGGCCAGTCTTCCCGGAAGCCAGCAGAATTTCATCATGGGAGCAGCCTATCATATCGACAATCTGGTCAGACACGACATCGATCATAGCCGAGTCCATATCAATCTTGTTCAGCACGGGAATAATCTCAAGTCCGTGTTCCACAGCAAGATAGAGATTTGAAATCGTCTGTGCCTGAATGCCCTGCGTTGCATCGACGACAAGCAGCGCTCCCTCACAAGAAGCGATTGCCCGTGACACCTCGTAAGAAAAGTCCACGTGCCCCGGAGTGTCGATGAGATTGAGGGTGTAGGTATCGCCTTTGTACTTGTATTGCATCTGAATCGGGTGGCTCTTGATGGTAATGCCCTTTTCCCTTTCAAGGTCCATCGAATCCAGCACCTGATTCTCCATTTCCCTCGCGTTCAGAGTATCCGTGATTTCAAGCATCCTGTCGGCGAGCGTGCTCTTTCCGTGGTCGATGTGTGCGATTATGCAGAAGTTACGTATATATTCCATATTTCCTTATTTCGTGACGTACAATCTGCAAAGATAATCACAAAATTCCGTATTTTTGATCCGTCGTCGATGTTTGGAGCGTCAATTCTAAACCTCAGGCATATATCCGTGTCTAAAGAATGTTTGCTTAAGAATATGAACGTTACTGAAAAACATATATCCGAAAGGCTCGGGGCGAAGGATTATCGTGGGGCGTTTGACGGCATCGTCGCGCTTTACGGTGAGCGGATGTATTGGCAGATACGGCGGATCGTGTTTTCACATGACGATGCGGATGATGTGCTCCAGAACTGCTATATTAAGATTTGGAGGAATCTCTCGAAGTTTCGTTATGATTCGGAAGTATATACTTGGATATACCGAATAACAGTAAATGAAAGCCTGAATTTTCTGAGAAAACGGGATATTCTTTCGCGTTTTTCGTCCGCCGGCTTTGAATCTTCGGCCGTCAGGAATATCGAAGGCAACGCATATTTCAACGGTGACAAGGCACAGGCCGCGCTTTATCGCGCGATTGCGAAACTTCCGTGCAAGCAGAGACTTGTGTTTGAGATGAGATATTTCGACGAAGTGGAATACAAGGAAATGTCGAAGATTCTCGGGACGTCGGAGGGGGCGTTAAAGGCATCTTATCACATAGCGTACAATAAGATACGTGATGAACTGACGCACAACTCCGGGAATATGGAACAGGAACGCTAAACTATTGAAGAAGATAATTGTCTAAAGAAACGTGTTATGAAACAGAATGATGATATGGACATCTTGAATGACAAGGCAAGGCTGAAGGACAATCCTTTCGTCGTCCCCGATGGATATTTCGAAGCGATGAGGGAGCGGGCCTTGCGCGTGCCTGAAATCCAGGAGACCCGCAGCAGGAAGATTCGCCGGATTCTGGTGCCGGTTTTCTCGGTGGCGGCTTCCATCGCTCTCGTTTTTTTCGGAATGTTGCTTTTTGACGGCAGGCGGACGGCATCGGAAAACTATCTCTACTCGGACAACGCCGCAACATCTCTCAGTAGCGATGAAATTATTGAGTATCTGATATATACAGGAGCTTCGGTTGAAGATATCAATTCCATCGTCAGCAACAACTGAAGATGCGCAGAATGAAGGAGTGTACTGGAAATATGGACCAAAAAGAAACTAAAAAAATGAAAAGTGTTTATAAGGTTTGTTTGTTAGTGCTGGCAATGCTCCCGGCGGCTTTCAGCCTGGGAGCCCAGCCAAAAGGCGAAAGGAAGGATCCGGAATTCTGGAAGAAGGTCCAGGCCGAAAAGGTCGAGTTCATCACTAAACGGATGGGCCTGCAAAAGGACGAGTCGGAAGCATTTCTGAAGGCCTATAATGAATACGAGGAGCAGAAAGGCAGACTTTTCCACGAGCGTCAAGAAGCTCTGAGGTCACTAAAAAAGGCACTCAAGTCAAAGAAAAACGTCCAAACTCTCTTGAAGAAGTACCTCGAAGCGCGAGCCAATCTGGATGCTTGGGAAATGTCTGATTATGAGAAGTTTTCCGAAGTACTCACGGACGAACAGATTGCAAGGCTCATTGTCGCTGAGGAAGACTTTCGCAGGGAACAGATTCACAGGCTCAACGGTGAGCGCAGGGGCGGGCCGGGAATGCCTCCTCCTGACGGGATGGGTCCACGAGGCGGGATGGGTCCACGAGGCGGGATGGGTCCACGAGGCGGGATGAGATAAGCAGAAAATCAGAAACGATATTTAAATATTGTTCTGAATACTTTCCATTCATATTTATTGTAACTTTCTCCTGTGACGCGGCGGTTTTCTGCCCGACGTTGCGGGAGAATTCCATTATAACCCTATATGCAGGCTTTCGGTCCGAGCCGTGTATATCCACGAGTCGGAGGACACGAAGGCCGTGCCGTGCCGCGAGCTCCGAGGCTTCCTTTTCGCGGTCAGACGGAAGAACAAGGCTCAGGCGACCTCCGTCCGTGAGGTTAAGAGCGGCGAAAAGCATTATTTCTTCCAGTGGAAGGGCATCTGCGTGACGGGCCCGAGCCTTGCGCTCGGACGGAGAATGGAGAGTTTCCGTAAAGAACGGAGGATTTGAAAAAATCAGATCGAATGACGCTTCAGAAGAGAACTCAGAAAGAGGACAATGGTGCACATGCAGATTTCTGGCCCAAAGGGAGTCTCGGAAGTTCTCACCTGCCTCCTCGGCAGATGCCTCGTCGATGTCAATGGCATCTATCAGAAAACCCTTGCTCTCCTGCTGTAGTTCTGCCTTCGATAGTTCTGACGACTGCTCATCAAACAGCGCCTGTGGTCTTGGGGGCATCTCAGATAGCCTCTGGGCGGCCATCAGGGCAATAGTACCGGTGCCGGTGCCGATGTCCAGAAGGTGGCGTTCGTTACCTGTGATGGTCATCAGCGCACCGAGCAGCACGCCGTCCGTGTTGACCTTCATCGCGGACTTCTCGTTCCGCACGTCAAACTTTCTGAACTTGAAAACTCCCATTCCGTCATTGTTTTTGTCCGACGCCTATGGAGTACTCTTGTCCGGGCGCGGAGCGGGAAGAAAACACTTTTCTACTCAACTTTGAGAATCATACCGTCCTGCATGGTGAATTTCCTGTCGCATTCGTCCGCGAGAGCGTTGTCGTGGGTGACTATGACAATGGTCTGCCCGTGACGCTCCCTCATTTCGAAAAATAGCCTGTGGATTTCCTGCTTGGTCACGGAGTCGAGGTTTCCTGAAGGCTCGTCGGCAAAGAGCACGGCCGGGCCGTTGACCAGAGCCCTGGCAATCGCAACCCGCTGTGCCTCGCCTCCGGAAAGTTCCGACGGCTTGTGGCCGATCCTGTCTTCGAGTCCCACTTCCGACAGCAGTTCCCGGGCCCGCGCCTCGGCAGTCCTGCGGCCGCTTCCGGCAATAAATTCCGGAATCATGACATTCTCAAGCGCCGTAAACTCCGGCAGCAGGTGGTGCGACTGAAAGACGAACCCGATTTTCCTGTTCCGAAACTCTGAAATCCTGTCGCCACGCATGGACAGCACATCGTGTCCGTCAATTGCCAAACTTCCGCCGTCGGGCTGCGAAAGCGTACCGAGAATCTGGAGAAGAGTGGATTTGCCGGCACCAGAGGCACCGACTATGGAGACAACTTCCCCTTTCCCGATTTCAAGGCTTATTCCTTTGAGAACCCGAAGGTCTCCAAAACTCTTTGTTATGTCTTTGGCCGTAATCATATTTCAAGTTTCGCAAGTATTCTAACTTATTGCGAATATTAAACTTATCTCTTTTATCAAACTCTCAAGTCCCACGCACTTTTTTCTGTCCACGTTACCCCTCTCCTAAATCCTCTCCCTCGGGGAGAGGACTTACCCTCGCCACAAGGGCTCAAAAGTGGTGTTTCGCAAGTGCGAAACTTGAGTCATATTGTAAAAAACTATGCCCTTCGACCGGAGAAGGTGCGCATTTCCATTCAAAGGTAGCAAGAAAAGTCCGTCCAAACCGAGAAAAATATCAAAAAATTCAAAAATTTTTGGTCATTTTCAAAAAGTGGCTTATCTTTGCAGTCCCAAATGAGGGAATTCGGGGTGTGGCGCAGTTGGCTAGCGCATCTGGTTTGGGACCAGAGGGTCCTGTGTTCGAGTCACAGTACCCCGACAAAGGAAGAGGAGACGATGATGAATCGCCTCCTTTTTTGATAGCGGAAACCTTGAGGGCACATTCACCCGTGGAACGATTGGCAAAGCCCGCATGAAAACCACACAAAACATAAACGGAAATTGCAGCGGATATGGAACACACTGTCACAATACGGAACACTGACGACCTCGACAGGGCCGCCGGGGAATTCCTCGAACAGATTGGAGAGCATAGGCTCATAGCCTTCTACGCCCCTATGGGCGCAGGCAAGACCACTTTCACGACGGCACTATGCAAGCGTCTCGGCGTGACCGACCCGGTATGCTCCCCGACGTTCACTATAATAAACGAATATGTTTCCGCCGATGGTGAGCCAATCTACCACTTTGACTTCTACCGCATAACGAAAAACTCCGAGGCGATAGACATAGGACTTGACGACTATCTCTACAGCGGCTGCCTATGCCTGATGGAATGGCCGGAAAACATCGAAGACCTGCTGCCGGAGGAGACTCTCCGCGTCCACATAGCCGTAAACCCGGACCAGTCCAGGACACTCTCCTGGGCCGATTAAGCCCACGAGACTATTTCACCTGCGTCCACATAAACAACGGCTGCTCCCAAAGGCCGCATCATTCGCCCTCCAAGACGACAGGCTCCTCTGTGACAGACGTGACTATTCCCCTGAACATCAGGCTGTCCGCCTTACCTTCATTCCAGAGTATGGCACGCCCGCCGCTTGTCGAAGTCATCCCGACCTTTATTCCACGGCTGGTACAGCATAGCGCGGCACCGGTCATTGTGGTGTAGCCTTTCGGAAGAGTGTCACGCACAGAACCATTGCAGAGAATATCAACTCCGCTTCCATATAGAGACTTGCGTATTCCAGCAACGGAATCCCCCAGATGGCGGAATCCGGTCGGAATGTCGCTGCGGCTCCATTCCTGCCAGCATCGCGCTCCGGAATATACGGCTGTGCGGGACGAAAACAGCGACGACACTGAAAAAACTGCAAGAAGAGGCGCAGCGTCTGAAAGGACTGTCCCGGCTCTGACAGAACTGAAGAACCCAGAAGCACGTACAGGCTTACCCTCGCCTGCATCGACATCGAATATCTCCATCTGCGTCGCGTCTTGGACGTCCTGTACGGAGCGGCGGCACAGCACCTTTATGCCGCCCACAGCATCGGTCTCTTCTGCAGCAGAAGAAGACGGAGTCTCCGGGAAAGCGAACCCATATGCCTCAACAATGTCCGAGGGCAGCTCTATCATCACGCAGTCCGAACCGGTGACAGCATAGTAAAGATATGTAACTCCGGAAGTGGAATTCACGGGCAGCCGGTAGAAAAAGCGGACCTCACCCTTCGGAGAAACCCCCGCATTCTGGAACACGCTGCCGTCAAATCCGATAAACACGGGAATGCCGTCAACACGCGATGAAAAGCCGCGTCCGTCACGCGACTCCCCGAGAGTCAACACGTGGCCGTCATGCTCGGTCAACAGCACGATGCGCTCGCGTCCCTGGTAGCGGAAAAGCTCAAGCCCGTCCCGGGAGACTATCGTGTGGGTGTCGGAGGAATAGTCAGTGTAGACATGACCGCCTACATAGCGGTGCATATCAAGGTCTTCAGAGACAGAATATCCATCACCTGTCGGAATCCGCAGAACAAGTTTATCTCCGCGATACATCACGATGTCCGGAGCACCGGTCGCCGTTTCGGGACGATTCCAGTCATAGCCCTCGGGATATTCAAGCCCCGTAACCACAAGTTCCATCTCAGGAAGCGGAGGGTCAATATAGTCAGGGACCTCCGGCCCGGGAAGAATCTCGCCAAGTTCCCTAAGGCCACAGCCGGCCACGGACGCTGCAGCAAACAGCAGAAAAATAAGTCTTCGCATACGCAATGAAATTCAAACGCCGGAGTAAAGAAATTGTAAAAAATTTTTCAGTTATCTCGAAATCCGACGTCTGCAAAGAAACGGCAACAGAACGTAAACGGCAAAAAAGTGGCGTCACATAAGGGCGTTTCGCCACCAATTTCTCTTTTTATAGATTTTTTCTTTTTTATATACGCCAGAAGGAAACACACGTAGAAGTGCGCAGGAGGCCTGTTTTTATCTTTTTTTATCTATATAGTAAACGGATGGGCCACTTCCGGACATCGCGGCATAGACACATCCTCGGGCATAGCAAGCCTCAATGGTCTCCCGAACAAGAGGATGGGCAGCGGAAATTACCGGTTCAAAGTCGTTTTTCAAGAGGCCGTGCCACTGCGTTATGTCATGGGAAAGGGCGTCACGCAGGCTAATTTCGGGAATGGATGGAGTTATGCTGCGGTAGGCCTGGGCCGTAGAAACTTTCAAACTGGAGTCGAGCGCAATAACTCCGAGACGGTATCCGTTGCCGACGCCATCAGTTAGCTCCTTCGCCGCACGTGCTTGGGAGACAGAATCTGAATTGGAACAAAGATTTGATCGTCCGTAACTTGTCTCACCGCCCAAATCAATGTCAGGCAAGTCAAATTCAGAGAGTATCTCGCCCCTGCCCTCGCCTATCATGGGTCTGTTATATATGAAAAACGGGCAGTCGCTTCCGAGTTCTGCGGCAAGGGAGGCAAGTTCTGTCACCGCGAGGCCGAGCGAAAAAATCTCGTTCAGCATCTTAAGCGTGAATGCACCGTCAGATGAGCCGCCGCCGAGCCCGCCTCCTACAGGATTGCGTTTTTCGAGTAAAACAGCAACCGGCCCGACCCCGAACCGCTCATTCATCAGTCTCCATGCTTTTGCACAAAGATCCGACATCGGGTCCCAGTCCGGAATACCGGGCTTGGAGGAGGTGATGCGAATAGAGAACTCGTCTGCCGGAACAATTTCCAGAACGTCCGTCATCCCGAAATAGGGGACGAAGAGGGTCTCGATGTCGTGGTAGCCGTCAGGACGTCTGCGAAGCACGTTCAGGCCGAGATTGACCTTGACATTGGGGTAAGTAATCATATCTGCGTTCAGGTTTCTGCAAAATCAACACAAGATGCAGCTTCTAAAGACGTATCGTCCGGAGTTCAGCCTCGACTTCGTTCCTGAGTCTTTCGCGCTCCGTTTCTTCCGGGACAAGATCAAACACCGGTGACACAAACGAAATCATCTGGAGAAACCTTGCCTCCGCAAGGGAGATGCCCCGCGAGCGCATATAGAACTGCTCGTCCTCGTTGAGTTTGCCGATTGTGGCTCCGTGGGAGCATTTCACGTCGTCTGCGTAGATTTCAAGCTGCGGTTTGGTATTCACGCGGGCCGTCTCGGAAAGAAGCAGATTGTGATTTGCCTGGTAGGCCTCAGTTTTCTGCGCGTCCTGAGCCACGATGATGCGGCCGTAGAAATCGACCCGAGCCATGCCGCCCACAAGATTCTTGAAAAGCTGCGACGAAGAGCATCCCGGCACATTGTGTCTAAGTTCGACATGCACACGGATTTTCTCATCGGCCGTGGATATGCCGACACCGTTAAGGGCAAACCGTGCACCCTCGCCGTTCAGGTCAACTTTCAACGAAACGTCCGCACTGACCCCTGGAAGAGCGATAAGCAGGACGGAAAGTTCCTCGTCACGCCCGAGGGCAATTGACTCCGGGACGACGTCGCGTCCAACAAAATATGTCCTAAAGTTTGTCATAACCATTCTCCTCAATGAAATCGACAAGCTCCTTCCCGGCCGTCTTGACGATGCGGCCATCCTTCAGGACATGCACGACATCAGGGATTATGTACTCCAGAAGTCTCTGATAGTGAGTGATCACGATTGAGGCTTTCTCCGGAGTGTGGAGCGCATTCACGCCATTCGCAACGATTCTGAGCGCATCCACGTCCAGCCCGCTGTCGGTTTCGTCAAGAATTGAGAGTACAGGATCGAGCATCGCCATCTGGAAAATCTCGTTACGCTTCTTCTCGCCTCCGGAAAATCCAACATTCACTTCCCTCTTCGCGAACTCCGGCCTCATCTGCACGAAAGCCATCTTTTCGCGGAGCAGCTTCAGAAACTCACCGGCCTTCATCGGCTCAAGTCCCTTGGCCTCGCGATGCGAATTGACGGCGGTTTTCATAAAATTAGTAATGCTGACTCCAGGTATCTCGACCGGGTACTGAAAGGACATGAAAATGCCGGCCCAAGAACGTTCCTCCGGAGACATGGAGAGAAGATCCTTTCCCATATACTCGATTGTGCCTTCGGTGACCGTGTACTGCGGTTTCCCGGCGAGCACGGAACTGAGAGTGCTCTTCCCGGCGCCGTTAGGCCCCATAAAGGCGTGAATTTCCCCTTTTCTGATTTCGAGGTCTATGCCCTTGAGGATTTCCTTTCCTTCGATTCCGGCTTTCAGACCCTTTATTTTAAGTATGATGTCAGACATATATCTATCTGTTTATATATTGTTTAATTTTATCCAAAACTCGGCCCTTAAAAGGCTCACAAATTCAGCGGCTTCCGGTGCATACACTCTTCAGGCGTTCTTCCTGTATAGTTTCATCCACGAGAACAGCGATGCTATGCCGTTGATGAGGTAGAGTCCGCAGATTATCGGCATAAACACATGTCCCACAGAGATGTGCAGCGCAAGTTGGGTTATATTCACAAGCAGCCACGCCACCCAGCAATCCCACTTCTTGAGCGCGGAGAGGAACTGTGCCACAAGTATAAGCACGGTTACGCAGGCATCCAGGTAAGGCACCGGATCGGCAGGGAACTTGCCCGGAGCCCAGACTGTGCCGAGCCTGTGAATCAGCCAGCCCCAGACTCCGGCGAGGACGAACACCGAAACTACTGCAACCATTCTCTGCAGCCAAGTCAACATGGACACTTTCAGTTCACCGGCCTCCTCGGATGACTGCTCTCCGGCCTTCGGATGAGTCCAGCGCCAATGTCCCAGAACGTTGATACCCAACGAGATTGGCTGAAGAATCAGAGATGCGTACAAGTGCTTGTTCCAGAACATGAGGAATAGGGCCGCCGTGTAGAGGTAGCCCACCCAGAAGTTATACTTGCTGTTGCGGCCGGCAAGAAACACGCAGGTCAGCCCCAACACCGAGGTGATGAGGTCAATCAGCAGCACCGGACGGTCACCGCCTATCGAAAACAAAGTGTAATTTATCCAATCCATTTTATCAAAACATCATCATCCTACAGAGCCCTCAAGTGACACTGACAGAAGCTTTTGCGCCTCGACGGCAAACTCCATCGGAAGTTTGGCGAGGACTTCCTTCGCGTATCCGTTAACTATAAGTCCCACGGCATCCTCCTGCCCTATACCCCTCTGGTTGCAGTAGAACAGTTGGTCCTCACTGATTTTCGAAGTCGTCGCTTCGTGCTCCACAACGGCCGTCGGGTTGGAGTTCTGAATGTCAGGGAAAGTGTGCGCCCCGCAGCGTGAGCCGATGAGAAGGCTGTCGCATTGGGAGTAGTTTCTCGCATTTTCCGCCCCGGGAAGCATTTTGACGAGTCCCCGGTAGCTGTTCTGACTATGCCCGGCGGAGATCCCCTTGCTGACGATGCGGCTGCGTGTATTGCGTCCGATGTGTATCATCTTGGTCCCCGTGTCTGCCTGCTGAAAGTTGTTCGTGACGGCAACTGAGTAAAACTCCGACGATGAGTTGTCCCCCTTCAGAATCGTGGACGGATATTTCCAAGTGATTGCGGAACCGGTCTCAACCTGAGTCCATGACAGGTGGCTTCCGCTTCCCTTGCATATTCCCCTCTTTGTCACGAAGTTGAAGATTCCTCCACGCCCCTCGGCGTCGCCAGGATACCAGTTCTGGACGGTCGAATATTTCACGTCCGCGTCCTTTTCGACGACAATCTCCACGACTGCCGCATGCAGTTGATTCTCGTCGCGCATCGGGGCGGTACAGCCTTCCATATAGCTCACATACGAGCCCTCGTCGGCAACGATGAGCGTACGCTCAAACTGCCCGGTGCCCTTGGCGTTGATGCGGAAGTAGCTGGAGAGTTCCATCGGACAGCGGACTCCTTTCGGTATGTAGCAGAACGACCCGTCGCTGAAAACAGCGGAATTGAGCGCGGCGTAGAAGTTGTCTCCGGAAGGCACGACAGTGGCAAGATATTTCCGAACAAGGTCCGGATGCTCACGCACGGCCTCAGAGAACGAGCAGAAGATGATTCCTTTTTCCTGGAGAGCGGCACGGAAAGTCGTCTTCACCGAAACGGAATCGAAAACGGCATCCACAGCCACACCTGCGAGGGTCTCGCGCTCGTGAAGAGGTATTCCCAATTTGTCGAAAGTCTTTTCAAGCTCGGGATCAATCTCTTTCGGGCGGTCACTGTCCTTCTTAGGAGCGGCATAATATATAATGTCTTGAAAATCAATCTCCGGGATGTCCAGATGCCCCCACGTCGGGACCTTCATCCCTTTCCACTTACGAAAAGCGTCCAGACGGAAATCCAGCAACCACTGAGGTTCCTCCTTTTTCGCCGAGATGAGACATATGATTTCCTCATTCAGACCCTTGGGAATGAATTCCTGTTCGAGATCCGTCACGAACCCGTGCTCATATTCCTTTCCCGCGATGTCCTCGATTATATTTTCTTCTTCTGTGTGTTTTTCGCTCATATATAATATATATAACTCGCAAAGATACGCATTTTTCGTCATATAGCGAGAAGTAAGAATATTTCAATAAAAAGGCATATTCAACGAATATTTTGTAAATTTGCAATTCACTTCATAAAGGTTTAGATATGCCACATTTTTCTCTTCCAAAGGATGGCGGTCTGATTCCAGACAGCATTCCTAATGACATTCTTCACAGCTACGAAAAGATTCCTACCGAGATTTTCTCCGAACCGGCGGACGCGAGCGAGGCAGTAGCCGACCTCATTGTCAACGAAATAAAGGCTAACGGCGGAAAGCTCAGACTCGGTCTCAGCACCGGATCGTCACCGAGGACCCTCTACCAGATTCTGGCGAACAAGTATGCAAAGGGGCTCGTTTCATTCAAGGACGTGGAACTTTTCAGCATAGACGAATACTATCCGTGCAACGGAATTGAAAAGACCAGCCGCAACACCTGCCTCCACGAGGAGCTCATCAACCTTGTGGATTTTCAGGAGAAGAACGTCCATTTCCCGGACGGCACCGCAAGCAGGTCGGAAGTCAGCGCGTATTGTGCGGAATATGACAGACTTGCAAGAAATCTCGACCTTCTTGTGATGGGTATCGGAGAGCTCGGACAAATCGGGTTCAACGAGGCCGGCTCGTCCGACAAGAGCCGCACGAGGGTCGTCATTCTTGGCTATCGGTCACGCAACCGACAGGCCAAGAACTTCAAGGGCAACGTGGACCTAACCCCGAAGACGGCAATCACGATGGGTATCAGCACGATGCTCTCCGCGAAGAAGATAGTCCTCATGGCTTGGGGAGAGGACAAGGCCACGGCAGTCCGGAAGGTGGTCGAGGGAGAAATGACGTCAGAGTATCCGGCATCTCTTCTCCAGCAGCACGATAACGTGACATTCTACACGGACGAGAACTCCTCTGCAAACCTCACTCGCTTTGTCGCACCGTGGCTCATCGGTCCGTGCGAATGGACGCCGAAGTTCATAAGAAAAGCTGTAGTATGGCTCTGCGGACAGGTTCACAAGCCGATTCTCAAACTCACGCACAAGGACTATCTGGACAACTCGCTCGGAGAGCTTCTTGAGCTCAAGGGCCCGTTCGACAAGATTAACATAGATGTATTCAACGACCTCCAGCACACGATTACGGGATGGCCGGGCGGGAAACCGAACGCTGACGACAGCACAAGGCCGGTTCCTTCCACACCGTTCCCGAAGAATGTGCTCATTTTCTCCCCTCACCCTGACGACGACGTCATCTCTATGGGAGGAACATTCATCCGTCTGGTGCAGCAGGGACATAATGTCCACGTAGCTTACGAGACTTCAGGCAACGTTGCAGTGCATGACGACGTGGTCCTCCAGCACATGGATGCCATTCACGAACTTGGCTATGGTGATGATTTCGAGAAGGTGAAGGCAATCATCGCAACGAAACGTCCCGGAGAGCCGGAGCCGCGCGAACTTCTGAACATCAAGGCCGCAATCCGTCGTTCCGAGGCACGCGCAGCAGTGCGTTCTTTCGGTCTTAACGCCGACACAAACGCTCACTTCCTCAACCTTCCGTTCTATGAGACAGGAGGCATCAAGAAGGGAGAGAGGACTCAAAAGGATATAGACATCATTCTCGAACTCCTCCACAAGGTTCAGCCGGACCAGATTTATGTTGCAGGCGACCTCGCTGACCCGCACGGAACCCATAGGGTTTGCACAGAAGCGGTTCTTGAGGCGCTGCGTCAATGCGAAGGCGAGGAGTGGCTTAAGCACTGCCATGTATGGCTCTATAGGGGCGCTTGGATGGAGTGGGAGCTCGGCCGTGTGGATATGGCGGTTCCGCTCAGTCCGGACGAGTTGATTATGAAACGTCACGCCATCTATAGGCACCTCAGCCAGAAGGATATTGTTCCGTTCCCTGGCGAGGATAGCAGGGAGTTCTGGCAGAGGGCCGAGGAGCGCACTCAGAACACCGCCCGTCTTTATGACGAGATGGGTATGGCGGAATATCAGGCTATTGAGGTATTCGTAAAATTGTTTTGACCGCCAAAGGAGCGGATTGCTTCGTTGCGCGGCTTGATAAAATCCTCACAACCATTAGGTTGCTGCGGTTTTATCTTCACCGCGCGCCTTGCACTCCATCTCCTTATGCGGCCAAAACTCCCAGCTAATTTTCTGATTTGAATTGTTGAGGGAATTGATAAATTGGTTTTCTGATTCAAATTGTTGAGGGAATTGATAAATTGGTTTTCTGATTTGAATTGTTGATTTGAATAGTAAAATTTTGAAAATATGAGAGTTATTATTGAAAATGAGGGAGCGCAGGGTTCGGTTTGGGCTGCGCGGTATATTGTTTCACGCATCAAGGCGAAAGCCGCTGTGACTGACAAACCATTCGTTCTGGGTCTGCCGACAGGCTCGACTCCGCTCGGAACTTACAATGAACTCATCCGTCTCTACAAGGCGGGCGAAGTTTCATTCAAGAATGTGATTACATTTAACATGGACGAGTATGTAGGCCTACCGGAGTCACACCCTGAGAGCTACCACAGCTTTATGGCACACAATTTCTTCGACCATGTGGATGTTCCGAAGGAGAATATCAACATCCTCAACGGAAACGCAGAAGATCTCGAGGCAGAGTGCGCATCCTACGAGGAGCGCATCAAGGCAGCCGGTGGAATCGACCTCTTTATGGGCGGTGTCGGTGAGGACGGTCACCTTGCATTCAACGAGCCGTTCTCATCTTTGGTTTCCCGCACCCGTGTCAAAACACTCACATACGACACAAGAGTGGTGAATGCCCGTTTCTTTGACGGCGATATGAATAAGGTCCCAGCTCTCGCCCTCACTGTAGGAGTGGGAACGGTGATGGATTCCAAGGAGGTGCTCGTCCTCGCATTCGGACACAAGAAAGCACGCGCCGTTCAGCAGGCGGTGGAGGGTGCTTATTCGCATACTTGCACGCTTTCGGCTCTTCAGAATCACCGTCATGGAATTATCGTCTGCGACGAGTTGGCGGCTGGTTGTTTGATGGTGGATACTTATAAGTACTTTAAGGACATCGAAAAAGATAACTTGTAAGGTGTATTGGAGCGGATTGCTTCGTTGGGTGGATTGATGAAATGCTCACAACCATTAGGTTGCTGCGCTTTCGTCTTCTCCGCCCGCCTTGCACTCCATCTCCAATACAACTTACAAGACCCAGATGCTCTTGCTGAATGCGGATTGCTTCGTTGGGTGGATTGATGAAATGCTCACAACCATTAGGTTGCTGCGCTTTCGTCTTCTCCGCCCGCCTTGCACTCCATCTCCAATATACCTTACAAGTCCCAGGCGCTTTTACAAGTTGCGGATTGCTTCGTTGGGCGGATTGCACTCCATCTCAAATACACTCCTAATTACTCCATTACAAACACTAAGTCGCCGCCGGCAATGATGTCTGCGTAGTCGATGTAGCCTTTGTCATATTCGGCTCCGTTGAGGCGGACGGAGGCTATCTTATAGTTTTCCGCGCTCAGATTTTCGGCCCTGATGGCAAAGCGGCTTCCGAGAGCCTTGTCTGTGGCAGTCTCTTTGCCCTCTGCACGCACGCCCCAAGCGCCCTTTTGTGCATCGAGATTGATGGTGAGGCTTTCAAAGGCAGGAGTGCCGAACCAATAGCGGCCGGAGCCGGGTTCCACCTCGTAGAATCCCATTGACGACAGCACATACCAGGCTGACATCTGTCCCACGTCCTCGTTGCCCGAGAGCCCGTCAGGAGCGGCGTGGTAGAGTTCTGTCAGAGTGCGGCGCACGAGTTCTGCGGTCTTCTGCGGCTCGCCGAGCATAGAATAGATGTAGAGAACGTGGTGGCTCGGCTCGTTGCCGTGGGCATATTGGCCGATGAGTCCTGAAATGTCCGGAGAAGTCTCCGCGCCCTCGATTACCGAACTCACAGTGAAGAGCGAGTCGAGTTTCTCAAGCATCCTTTCCTTGCATCCGAAGCAGTCCTGAAGGCCCTGAATGTCGTGTGGGACGAGCCAGGTGTACTGCCATCCGTTGCCCTCACAATAGTCGTCCGCGCGGTGCTCCGAAGAGAACGGATTGAATGGAGTGCGCCATCCTCCGCGACTGTCCCTTCCGCGAAGAAAACCTGTGCTGCTGTCGAAATAGTGTTTCCAAGACTCGCTGCGTCTGCGGAAAATGTCCGCTTCCGCCTCTTTTCCAAGGGCTTCCGCAGCAAGAGCTGCCGCTCCGTCCGCAAGTGCATACTCGAGGTCATAAGCCACAGCTTCGTTCATAAGGTCGCAAGGAATGTAGCCATATTTGCGTCGTAGAGCTCCGCCCCTCTGTTCCTGTGCGCTCGTCTTCAAAATGGCTTTAAACGCCCTTTCCCGGTCAAATCCGGGGATATTCTTCACAATTGCGTCGGCAACCACCGGGATTCCCGGATTTCCCACCATACAGTCGGTTTCATTGCCCCAGAGATGCCACACCGGAAGGCGGCCCTGCTCATCGCAGATCGAGAGCATCGTGTTTATTACATCAGACATCTTTTCTCTGTGCAGAATTGTCATCAGAGGCATCTGTGCGCGGTAGGTATCCCAAAGCGAGAAAGTTGTGAGGATTGTGTGTGCGGCCTCCTTGTAAACCTTTCCGTCAGCTCCGCGGTAGTCTCCGTTTACGTCGCAAAAGACAGAAGGGGCAATCATCGTGTGATAGAGCGCAGTGTAGAAACATTTGAGGGCATCGCTGGTCTGTGCATCCCCGTTTGAGACTCTGCTGTCGCGTATGCGCACCTTTCCCAGTTCCTTGTTCCACATTTCGTGTGCCGACTTCACAGTGCCGTCGAAATCCCATCCCGGAAGTTCCGCATCGAGGTTGCCCGCAGCTCCTTCAACACTCACCGGAGAGAGTGCAACTTTCAACATAATCGCCTGTCCCTCAGAGGTCTTGAACCCGAGACGGCAAAAATGAGAATCCCCGACAATATCCGTCGAGCAGAACGGCTCCGAAGTCTCGGCAACAAAGAAAACCTTCTGATTCTTCGCCCATCCGGTGGAATATCTCCATCCGGAAATGCGTCTGTCGCTCTCTATTTTAATCTGAGTCTCGGTGATTTTGTCCCAGCATCCTCCGTTCACAAGGTCGAAGACAATCGCCGACTCCTCCGACGCCGGGAAAGTGTAGCGGTGCATTCCCACGCGGGAAGTCGCCGTCAATTCGGCGAGCACCCCATAGCGTTCAAGAGGGATGCTGTAGTAGCCCGGCACTGCCACCTCCCGGCTTCTGTCTCCATAGGACCAGAGTCCGCTTTCCGGAGCGTCTTCCGTGCCTCGTGCATAGACAACATCTCCCACAACAGGCATCACAGTGATGTCGAAAAGGTCTCCGATGCCCGTTCCGCTGAGGTGGGTGTGCGAAAAACCGATGATTGTGGAGTCTGATTCGTGATAGCCCGAGCACCAGTCCCACTCCTGCGGGATGCTCGTAGGCCCTAGTTGAACCATTCCGAAAGGCACATTTGCTCCCACAAAAACGTGTCCGTGCCCTCCGGTTCCTATCTTCAAATCCACCCATTTCGTGAGGTCGTCTCCCAACGAAGCGGAACATCCGGCAGCGACAAAAAAAGCCGTCATCATCATCATTTTCCCGAATCTCTTCATATATCCAAATCTCTTTATATCAGTTCGTTATCTATGAAAAACTCCATCTCCTAAAAACAAGTTTTTGTCCCTCAACGAGTTCGCGGTGACTTATACGATAACTGCCAAGTCGCCTCCCGCCAAGAGTCAAACTCAGACGATCTCCGGCCTTAGCCGAAGCCCCATCAATTCCGGAGGCCTTCTCGACAACGATGGTGCCGCTGTCCGTGTCAATCTCCGCACGGTCGAAAGTCGGAATCGTGAGCGTGTAGAACGGCTCTCCAGGGCAGTCGGGATAGAATCCCAGCATCGAAAATACCGCCCAGGCAGACATCGTTCCCGTGTCGTCGTTGCCCGGAATCCCGTCCGGCGCGTCCTTGAAATGCTCCGCGAGCAATTCCGAAGTCAGTTTCCAGGTCCTCCATTCCTCGCCTTTGAAACGGCTGAAAAGATAGGGGTAGGCGATGTCCGGCTCATTCGCAGGGTCGTAAAATCCCTCGTCAAAAACTCGCTGGAGTTTTTCCACAAATTTGCGCTTTCCGCCCATCAACTTCGAGAGCCCTTCCACGTCGTGAGGAACATAGAAACTGTAGTTCCACGCCGAGCCCTCGTGAAATCCCGGCACAGGTTCGAAATTCTCTCCCTGACGCGGATCGAAAGGCTCAAGAAACTGCCCTTCGAGAGTTCTCGGACGGAAACAGCCATACTCCTTGTCGTAGTAGTTCTTATATCCCAAAGACCTCTGTCTCAAGACTTTCGCATCGTCTGCAAAGCCTAACGAATCTGCCAAAACCGACAGTGCATTGTCTGCAACATAATATTCGAGAGAGTGCGCCACAGAGTTGTCTCCCGAAAGGTCAGCCGCATAAAACCCAAGCGGAATGTAGCCCTTTTCCATATAAGGAGTGTTGTCCGGGCGCAGCAGATTTTCTTCTCCAGGAGTGAAAGCGGACTTGCGCATAGCCTCATAGGCTTTCTCCAGGTCGAAATCCCTCAGCCCCTTCACCCAACTGTCCACAATCACCGGCACGGCAGGGTCGCCCTCCATCACGAAAGTCTCCCTCCCATAGAGTTCCCATTTCGGCATCCAGCCCCATTCTTCATACATCCCCACCATCGACCGGAGCATATCCCTCTGCTTTTCAGGATAGACGAGCGTCATCAGCTGGTGGAAATTGCGGTAGGTGTCCCAAAGCGAGAACACAGTGTAGCGTGTCCCGCTTGTCCGTCCGACCTTGCCACGGCCTTCCATAAGAGGATATTCCCCATTGATGTCGTTGAGTATATTCGGATGGATAAGTGTGTGATATAGAGCCGTGTAGAAAACCTTTCTCTGCTGCTCCGTGCCTCCGCTCACCCGGATTCGTCCAAGGGAGCTGTTCCATCTCTCGAGAGCATATTGCCGGATTTCGTCGAAGGAAAGCTTGCCCTGTTCGCTGTCGAGGTTGAGGCGTGCGTTTTCGGTGCTGACATAGGAGATGCCGACTCTCACTTCAATCTGTTCGCCTTCATCGAGATTGTCGAAACTGAACCAATATCCGACGTCATCGCCCGCGATTTCCCGGCCATAATTTCTGTAAATCTTATACTTGCCCTGGTCTTTGTCCCATTCTGCCTCCACTCCGTATTTCGGGGGTTGCTTTTTCCAATATCCCCCATCCGAAGGTGTGCGACTCACGCGAAGAACGAAATAGACGGGAAAAACAGCCTGGGCCGTGTAGCCGAATGTTCCGAGAAGTTTCACACCTTCGATTTCGGTTTCACTCACCCTGCGCACCATCGCTCCGGATTCGTTTGTGAGGCCTTCTCCGAGGTTCAGGAGTATGTTCCCGCGTCCCTTTGGGAATGTGTATCTCTCCACTGAACTTCTTTCGGTTGCTGTGGCTTCGGCGGATATGCCGTATTTGTCGAGGCGGAGCGAATAGTATCCGGGGGATGCCTTCTCTTCGCTGTATTTCGTGCCGTATTTGTGGTAGTCCACTTCAAGTTCGCCGGTGGTGGCGATGCTCAGAAGCGAAGCGAGTTCCGGACAGCCCACCCCGCTCAAAGCCCCGTGCGCAAAGCCGGTAAAGAAGCAGTTATACTTCTCGTAAGGCGTTGACCACCAGCGGGCATCCTTGTCGTAAAGGTTTTCGTCCGAGCCCATCACATTGAAAGGAACTACAGCCATCATTCCGTTGGGGCAGAGAGCCCCCGGGTTTGTCGCTCCAAAATTTGTCGTTCCGATGAACGGATTCACAAGTGAGGCATAGTCCTCAACATTTGAGGCAGGAACTGTCGACGCCGCGAAGCATCCTGCCACCAAAAACGCAATCAGGGATTTAATCATATTATATTATAGAATTCTTTTTCGTGAATTCGACAATTTCGTCGATGTATCCGAAGGCAAGACCGGTCACAGAGTCGGCGCATCCGTAATAGACGGCGATTCGGCCCGTCTGGCTGTCGTGGAGGGCGGCACAAGGGAAGGTCACGTTCGGAACGTCGCCCATACACTCGTAAGGCTCTCTCGGTGAGATGAGATATGGACCGCTGCGTGCGATGACTTTCCACGGCTGTTCGCGGTCGAGAAGTGCCGAGCCGAAGGCATAGACATAGCCGTTGCAGGAGTGGAGTACACCGTGGTAGATGAGCAGCCAGCCCTCCGAAGTCTCAATCGGAATCGGGCCTGCACCGATTTTCATACATTGCCAGGCGCTCTGCTCAAATGCGGCCGGAGCCATCACGTGGCGGTGTCTTCCCCAGAAACAGAGGTCCGGTGACTCGGAGTAGAAAATGTCTCCGAAGGCGGTGTGCCCGGTGTCGCTCGGACGGGAGAGCATTGCGAAGCGGCCGTCGATTTTGCGCGGGAACATCACTCCGTTGCGGTTGTAGGGGAGGAATGCGTTTTCTTCCTGATGGAAGGTCTCAAAGTCTGTGGTCCAGGCGACTCCGATTGTCGGTCCGTGGTAGCCGTTGCACCAGGTGACATAGTATTTGTCTTCGATTTTGCAGACTCTCGGGTCGTAGCCGTACACCCACTGTCCGATTTCAGCATCGGCTCCGCTGAACTTGACATCCTCTTCGTTGATGTCCCAGTTGAAGCCGTCACGGGAAAAACCCACGTGCAGCCTCATCCTGCGGTTGGTGTCGTCGCAGCGGAAGACTCCGGCAAAGTTGTACTCTCCTTTTTTGAACGGGACAACCGCCGAGTTGAAGATTGAATTTGAAGTGCTGAGGGCGTAGCGTCCGATAATCGGGTTGCTGTCGTAGCGCCACATAACTTCGCGGCTGCCTTCCGGCCTTTCTTGCCAAGGCATATTCGGGAGAGCCTCTCCGGCAATCCATACCTTTTTATTTTTCATAATCATTTGTCTTTTATATGTTTATATCTTCCACTATTTCGATTTTAGAAACCTTCAAAAAATAACCTGCATCATCTTTCTCATTCTTTTCGGTCTATCTTTATTTTCTCATCAGTCGTGTACCTCCAGTACACTCCTTCTTCCAAAAGAAATCCATACTCGAAAATAATTGACAAATCTGACGCAGTTTATTTTTTTCATGTTTCCTAAAAGTTTTCGTCGTCCCGATTTTTCGGATTTATTTGTTTCAATTTTCCTTTCCGTCAGGGTAGGTAAAAGGAATCAGTTTCGTCATTATAAATGCCGGGATTGTCGCCGCCATCACCGCGATGAAGAAAATCTTATAGCCCAATGCGTCGCTGAGGAATCCCGAAGCCGCGCCGGTCAGCATCACTGAGAGATTCATAATTCCCGAAGCGATGGCGTAGTGTGCGGTCTGATGGCGCCCGGGAGCGACCTGCTGCATCATAAATAGCGTGAGGCCGACAAATCCGAATCCGTAACCGAAATATTCAAGGGCGATGCCGCCGCCGATGACCCACATCGAACTCGGCTGGAACCAGGCGAGCAGGGCATAGACGAGAAATGGGATGTTGAAAATGCAGCAGAGAGTGAAAAGCGTGCGTTTGAGACCACGCGCTGCAATGTAGTAACCGGCAAGCAGCGACCCGAGCACGAAAGCCGCTGCTCCGAATGTGCCGTACCAGATGCCAATCTGCTGATTCCTGAGCCCGAGTCCCCCCACAGCCTTCTCCGCCTTGAGGAACAACGGGACAATCTTCATCACAAATCCTTCGCCGAGGCGGTAGATGATTATGAAAGCTATATAATACCAAATGTGTGTTTTCTTGAAAAAATCCGAGAATACCTCTCCGAGACCGCTCCAGAAGGAAACTTTTTCCCCTTTTGCTGCGGCGCCGGCGCTCCCGTTCTGCGAGCAAGGCAACACCCTCCAGTGGTAGAGTCCGAAGACCAGCATCAATGCACCGAGCACTCCGAAAACAATGCTCCAGGCCATCACCGGCGAAGAATACTTGTCCATCATCCATCCTGCGAGCCAGACAAGTCCGCCGGTAGCGGCAAGTTTCGCGATGTTGTAGAACGCTCCCTGCCAGCCAATCCACCGTGCCTGCTCCTCTTTGTCCAGTTCGGACATATAGGTCCCGTCCGCCACGATGTCGTGAGTCGCCCCGCTGAAAGCAATCACCGCCATCAGAGCGATGCAGATTGCGAAAAACGAAGGCAGGTTGATGGCAAATGCCACCAGTCCGAAGAGTACTCCGGAAGCTATCTGTGTGAGTACGACAAAGAATTTCCGTGTCTTGTAGAGTTCGAGCACCGGACTCCAGAGAAACTTGATGGTCCAAGGCCACATAATCAGCGAGGTCCAAAAAGCGATTTGCGAGTCCGATATTCCCAAATCCTTGAACATCACGGCCGACACCATATTCAACACGACAAAGGGCAGTCCCATAGCGAAATAGAGTGTGGGAACCCATCTGATTGGAGATTTCAACTTCTCTGTGCTCATCATTCTGTGGTTAACGAAAAAATCTTATATTATATAAGACGATTGAAAGGGGGATTATTACTTATTTTCCGTAACATTTTTTCCCTCCAAACTCACTTCAACTCACCGCAAAATGAAAGGTTTTGTCCGTTTTTCCAAAACTTGTTTTGCGCCAGATGCGAAAAGTATCGTTATAACGATAGTTTGTAGAGAAGATGGTTTTATTATGTAATTTTGCGTTATGTGGTTTGCATTATTCTATTTGCATTATGCGAATCGAATAACTATATTTGCAATACCGGAAACTGCCATTTCATTTATGCCGGAAGTGAACGCCATATGATGCAGCAAATGTTCCTTTCCTCTAAGCATCCTTTCTACAGAAGCGCCGATATGCTTGAATTGAAAGAGATTGCGCGGGAGGTTTATATTCCTTTCGTCGTGGAAAATTTCAAAGATTGATTCTTATGACACGATTTTCCGGGAAATCCTCTCCAACATTCCGGAAAAACAGAAAGAACTTCTCTATGCGATTGCTCTCGATGGAGAGGCTTCAGCCATTACGTCCGCTGCATTCATCCGAAAACACAGTCTTTCATCTGCAAGTTCGGTCCAGTCTGCTGTCAAGAAACTGCTTGAAAAGGATTTGATTACCGAAAACGGGAAAATCTATGCGGTCTCGGACAAATTTTTAGGCATCTGGATTTCGACGCAGATTGGAGCACAGAATCCATTGTCTGGATTGTGCCGTTGATGAAGATTCAAGATAGAAGTGCAAGCCCTATATTCATCCGACTATGCCGGCGAGGAGGGATGCAAAATCGTTTATGTCACCTTGGACACTGGCGCGTTCGAGCGCAGACATATATTTGTCTCGTATTTCTTTTTGAATGACAGTCCATCGATACCCTCCGGAGGCCAGCATTACGTTCATCATAAATCTTCCCATTCGTCCGTTTCCGTCCATATACGGGTGTATGAAAGTGAAGATGAAATGACCAAGCACAGCCCTCACCCACGCATCTTCTTCATTTTTCAGCAGGTCGAAAAGTACCGGCATCGCATCCCTGACGGCTTCGGGATTGAGAGGCGTATGCATTGAATTGCGAATATAGACCTGGGCGGACCTATACCCTACGATGTCTCCGGCCTTGATTATTCCGGCCATCACAGACGGAGCGAACATCTCCTGATACCATACGCGATGGTCTTTCTCTACAACCTCACCTGCATTCTTGCCATCGAGGATTGACAGCAGGCTTTTCTTGACTTCCTGAAATGCCTGCCAATATCCTCGTGCTGCAAGAGCGGCCTTATCCTCTTTGTCAGACGCATTCTCGTCCGGCTTCCAGTTGCCGCTGCGGACTTTTTCAATCAGTTCTTCCGAAACCTTATACCCCTCAATGGATAAAGAATGATATGCATCTATCTTATATCGGTCCTCGACATCCTTCATATAGGCTTCGATATTGATTCCCGCAGGCACGGAAGGTTTTACGGCAAGCACCGCATCGCGCAGACTTTCCCACATCAGGCGAATACGCGTGGCGTATGGAGACAGGTCTCTGACAAACTCATACTTGTCGGAAAATGGATCTTCTTCACGAATGACATATCCGAAACGATCCATCGTGGATTTTATTTCATCAGCGATCGGAAGCATATTTACATTCCTGAATGCGCCTATCAATCTTCCGGCGCGTGATGAACGTCCTTTGTCAAGGAGATATGGAAGTACTTCCGATGAATCCCTTATTGCGGCAAGTGCTGTTCTGGCAGTAATGCTGCTGCGTTGGAAGAAAATCGGCGACGACATCACCAAGGCTTCGGGGAGGCTGTAAACATTCAGACCATATCGGCTTTCCTTGACAACCTTAGTAGCACAATCCGCTTTCAAAAAAAAGATGCTACAGCCGAAAGGAAGACTCAGACTTGTGTTGTTGCATTTCGGCGAGCGTATCGTCAATTGGGGAAGGACTGTCCAATTGCCGGTCTGAACATCCAATGACGCTTCTGCCGGCAGACACCACTCTTCTCCAAGCTTCTCCCGTACATACTCGGAAATGAACCTCCAGTATGAAATATACCAGGCCGTAGTATCGCCGGAAACGGCTGCCGGATCTGACTGAATATACCATCCCCCGACGACTTTCATCAGAAAGCCGTTTTGGGCAAGACGTTCATGGTGGGTCCTGCTGATTTCCGAAGACCGGATTACAGGACTGTTCTTCGACTCTTGTAACTGTCTTAAGACGTCAAGAGACTGTGCAAGTTTTTCTGAAGGTATTGCCATATTCCTGCGGTGTTACACGTTGATTCTTGTTGCAAAGGTACACTTTAATTTTTGCTGCGCAAACACAATGTGATTTTTGCTGTAAACACTATTTCGCCTCTCTGTTTATTCTGTCCGTCACCCTCATCTGTTGTATGCCGGATTGACTTCTTGACTTGGTTTTGTGAAATAATCACTATATTGCGGGGCTAAAATTACCGAAACGGCTGTAAAAATGACGGACAATGCTCTGTTGACATATAAATTTGAACGTTTGTTCATCTCGTATTTTCCCGGGGTGAAGACCTTCATTGCCGCTATATTGAAATCGGAAACTGAAGCGGAAGACTTGGCCCAGGAGCTGTTTGTACGGCTTTGGGGAAAACGCGATATATGGGAAAATGACGAGGTTTCGCACGGGGGATACATCTATGCGATGGCGCGCAATGCTGCAATAGACCACATCCGCAAGAAAAGCCGTGCCGTGGCTGTCCCTTCCGAGATTCCTCTGGAACGCCTTGAAGGACTGCCATTTGAGGACAATCTTCTCGACCCGCTTTATATCGAAGAAATGCAGCTTCTGCTCGAACTTGCCGTCGAACGCCTTCCGAAAAAACGGCAGGAAATCTTCCGTATGAGCCGCTACGACTCCTTGAGTAACAGCCAAATCGCCGAAAAACTCGGACTCTCCGTCCGCACCGTCGAACACCAGATTCATCTCGCCCTGAAAGAGCTCCGCAAAATCATCTTCCTTCTGCTCCTTTTGCAAATGGGTATTCATTAAAGATATTCAAATTATTTTTAAGTAGTTGGGGGCCAATGATGCGTCTTATATATGTACGCTGAAAGCCCCGAAACTATGGACAGGAAAACCTATGCCGGGAAAATCATTTCCCTTTTCGTCAAAAACGACTACCCCGAGAAGACCAAAATGCGCTTCTGGAGCTATCTTGTGGGCGAAAATCATCGTGAAGAAAAAGACGGGGCATTGGAAGAACTCTACCTCGAATCCCTCCGCCATCCGGGCAAATGTGACATCGACAAAGAACTCCGCACTTGGCGCACCCGTAGCGGCGTGGAGCAAAAACCGAAAACCCGCAGACTCCGCTTCTTCTTCCCTGTGGCCTCCGCAATCCTGCTTCTTGTCTCCACCTCGCTTGCAATCTCCCTGCATCTTAAAGACCGACCTGAAATCGATCTTGTGCAGCAGCATATCCCCCACGCCCAGATGGGCTCCATCACCCTTCCCGACGGCACACAGGTGCAAATCAACGCCGGGAGCACCCTTCTCTATCCGGAGCAATTCGGCAAACACGGCAGGAGCGTATTTCTCATCGGACAGGCCGGCTTCAAAGTTCAGCCCGACAAAAAACGCCCGTTCGTCGTCAAAACCGACGGATTCCAGGTCACAGCCCTCGGAACAGAGTTTGACGTCGCCGCCTATCCTGAAAACGCCGAAATCAGCACCGTCCTTCTCGAAGGCAGCGTGAGAGTCGATTTCGACAACCTCGAAAAAAGCGTCATCCTCCGACCGAACGAACAACTCATCTATAATCGCGAAAACCGACGGGCAAATTTAAAAATGCCTGATATGAAGGACATTACCGCTTGGAGAAGAGGCGAACTGGTCTTCCGTCAGATGACTATCGCCGAAATACTCACCACTCTCGAAAGACGCTTCGACATCAGCTTCAGCTACCGCCTGCGCGACCTCGGCACCGACCGCTACAGCTTCCGTTTCAAAGAAGACGCAACCTTGCCTGAAGTTATGGAAGTCGTGACCGACGTTTGCGGAAACCTCCGATTCAAAATCGACGGGGATATATGCAAATTATCTAAAAAATAAAAACTGAAAACCACGGGACTATGAAAAAAAAGGACCAGAAATGACAGCCGGCGACACTCACTCCGCCCTTCCGTTCCGAGTCTGAAATAACAAAAAAGACCACCTGACAATCAGAAAAATGTTCTGAGAAATTGGGCGCCGTGACAATTTGGAAATCAGAACGACGTTCCAATCTTAAAACACTCTTAATAAATAACCAATTATCAAGTAGTCTATGCTGCAAAATTACAAAATTAAAGCGAAAAGACGAATACCGTCAACGGTAATCGCTGCACTCGCTTGTATTCTGTGCCTGTTCCTTTCGACAAACTCGGCACAAGCACAGGACGATGTCAAAATTAGCCTACAAAAACAGGGAATCTCGGTGATTGACGCGCTCAAGGAAGTCGAGCGTCAGTCCGGGCTTTCCATCGGCTACAACGACTCTGCACTTGAGGGAGCCGCACCCGTGGACCTCAGCCTCAAGGATGCCCCTCTTCGCGAAGCCCTCACCCAGATCCTTGCGGGGACAGAGTGCAGCTTCGAAATCAAAGACCGCTACATCAAAATCGTCCCGAAACCAGTGACGCCGGAGCCTAAGCCCCTCACAATCACAGGGCGTGTCACAGACGCTAACGACGAAGCTCTCGTTGGGGCAGGCGTTGCGGTCGAAGGCAAAAAAACGGGAACAGTCACCGACATTGACGGACGCTACAGCATTGAAGCCTTCGCCACCGACAGACTCGTCTTCAGCTACCTCGGATTCCAGAGCGTAACTATCGGTGTTGCGGGAAAAACCACCCATAACGTTCAAATGAGCGAAGACGTCGATGTCCTGGACGAAGTCGTTGTCACTGCACTCGGACTCCGCCGCGAACAGAAAGCCCTGAGCTACAATGTCCAGCAGGTCAAATCCGAACAGCTTCTCACCGTCAAAGACGCCAACTTCATCAACAGCCTCGACGGTAAAGTCGCCGGAGTCACCATCAACAGCAGTTCTGCCGGCATCGGTGGAGCCAGCAAAGTCGTGATGCGAGGCACCAAGTCCATCGAACAGAGCAGCAATGCCCTCTACGTCATCGACGGCATCCCGATGTACAACTTCGGAGGCGGCGGGGACACCGAATTCGGCTCGCGTGGAAAGACCGAAAGCATCGCCGACCTCAACCCTGACGACATAGAAAGCGTATCCGTGCTCACAGGAGCAGCCGCTGCCGCCCTCTATGGAAGCAACGCGGCAAACGGAGCCATCGTCATCACCACCCGTCGCGGAGATGTGGGCAAACTCAAAGTCGCCCTCTCCACCAACACCGAATTTGTCCGTCCTTTCGTCCTTCCTCAGTTCCAAAACCGCTACGGCACAGGAAGCAGGGGCAAGGCCGACGGCTCCACCATCCTCAGCTGGGGACCGCTCCTGAACGAAGCCTCCCGCAAAGGATACGAGCCTAAAGACTTCTTCGAGACAGGAATGGTCTACACCAACTCCCTCACCCTCTCCACCGGAACGGAACGCAACCAGACCTTCTTCTCTGCCGCATCCGTAAAATCCGACGGAATGGTCCCTAACAACAGTTACAGCCGTCTCAACTTCACCGTACGCAACACCACATCCTTCCTTTCCGGGAAGATGAAACTCGACGTAGGTGCAAGCTACATCATCCAGGACGACCGTAATATGACAAACCAGGGAGTATATTCCAACCCGATTGCCCCTGTCTATCTCTTCCCTCGTGGAGACGATTTCGGACTCGTCAAAGTCTTCGAGCGCTGGGACCCGGCAAGAAAAATCAAGACAATGTACTGGCCGCAGGGCGAAGGTGACCTGAGAATGCAGAATCCATACTGGATTTCCTACCGGAATCTGCGCACCAACAAACGCCAGCGCTATATGCTTTCGGCAGCTCTGAACTACGACGTCACCCCTTGGCTCAACCTCTCGGGAAGGGTGAGAGTGGACAACTCCGGCTCGAAATATGAGCAGAAACTCTACGCCAGCTCCAACCCGACCATCACCGAGGGCAGCACCCAGGGCTACTACGCCGTTGCAGATCCGCAGGAAAAGCAGACCTATGCCGACATCCTCGCCAACTTCAACAAGAAATGGGCGGACTTCTCCCTCGTCGCAACCCTCGGAGCCAGCATCTCCGACAACCGCTACGACGAGCTGAGCTACCGTGGTCCAATCCGCGAGAACGGCATACCTAACGTCTTCAATGTCTATGACATAGACAGCACCAAGAAGAAGGCTCGCCAGGAAGGATGGGCAGAACAGACCCAGTCCATCTTCGCCTCCGTCGAGGCAGGCTGGAAGAATATGCTCTACCTCACCCTCACAGGTCGAAACGACTGGGCTTCGCAGCTTGCGAACTCCTCCACCAAATCCTTCTTCTACCCTTCAGTGGGACTCTCAGCCATTGTCTCCGAAATGCTTCCGATGCCGAAAGCCATTGACTATCTGAAACTTCGTGCATCCTTCAGTTCGGTCGGTACTCCATATCCGCGTCACCTCACCTCTCCGACCTACGAATATGACGAGACCACCCAGACTTGGAAGCCGAAGACCCACTACCCGATCGGAGACCTCAAACCCGAGCGCACCAACTCCTGGGAACTCGGCTTGGACTTCGGACTCTTCAAGGATTTGACCTTTGCCTTCAGCTGGTATAGGGCAAACACTATGAACCAGACCTTCGACCCGAAAATCTCCGTATCGTCGGGATATTCGACCATCTACCTCCAGACCGGACACGTCCGCAACACCGGAGTCGAACTCTCCCTGCGCTACAACCATCGCTGGACCAACGGCTTCGGCTGGGAATCGGGCTTCACCCTGTCTTCTAACCGTAACAAAATAATAGAACTCGTCAAGGACTACCGCCACCCTGAAACCGGCGAAATCATCAACAAAGACCGTCTCGACGTCGGCGGACTCGGCAAGGCACGCTTTATCCTCAAGCCGGGCGGAACACTCGGAGACCTCTACACCCAGTCAGGGCTCAAGAGAGACGAAAACGGAATGGTCGAAATCGACCCTAACGGCAACCTCGTCACAGTGGACAACCTCCCGGACATCAAACTCGGAAGCGTCTTCCCTAAGGCAAATCTCGCGTGGAGGAACTCCTTCGAGTGGCACGGAGTGCAGCTCAGCGCCCTCATCACCGCACGCATCGGCGGAATCGTCTATTCGGCAACCCAGGCGGCGATGGACCAATATGGAGTTTCCGAGACCTCCGCACACGCAAGAGACAATGGCGGAGTGCTCGTCAACGGCCGCACGATGGTCAATCCTCAGACCTGGTACACCGCCATCGGCAGTTCAAGCGGACTTCCGCAATACTATACATTCAGTGCGACCAATGTCCGTCTCCAGGAAGCGAGCATCGGCTACACAGTGCCGCGCAAATGGCTGGGCAATGTCTGCTCAATCCACATCGCACTCGTGGGACGCAACCTCCTGATGATTTACAACAAGGCTCCGTTCGACCCTGAAAGCGTCGCATCCACCGGCAACTACTACCAGGGAATCGACTACTTTATGATGCCGAGCACGCGCAGCATCGGTCTGAACGCGAAGATTAACTTTTAAAACCGGCTATGAATATGAAAGCACATAAAACACTAACGGCGCTCATCCTCACAGCTCTCGTTTCCGTCTGCTGCACGGCTGAATTTGACAAAATCAACCGCAAAGGCTACCAGGTGGACAGCGAAGAACTCCAGCGGGAGGGCTATATCATAGGCTCCACCCTCAAGGGCTTGCAGGGGCTTGTCGTGCCGACTGCCGAGCACCTCTACCAGTTCGTGGAGGCACTTGCCGCCGGTCCTTACGCCGGCTACTTCGGAGCGACAGTCGCCTGGACAGACAAATTCGAGACCTACAATCCGCCTGTCGATTGGCAGAACAAGACCTTCTCCGATGTCTTCACGAGGACCTATCCCTACTACCGCGACATCCTCTCCTCCACCGACGATCCGGTGGCACAGGCTCTCGCGAAACTCCTCCGTGTCTGCATAATGCACAGGATGACAGATATGTACGGTCCCATCCCATACTCCAAAGTCATCAGCGGCAACAGCAGCGAAAGCCTCGCCGTCGCCTACGACTCCCAGGAGGAGGTCTATCGTCAGATGCTCCGCGAACTCGATGAAGTCCTCGTCGTTCTCTCCGACAATCTCGGACTGAGTGCCGACGCCTTCCGTAAATTCGACGACGTCTATTTCGGCGACCTCACAAAGTGGTACCGCTTCACCAACTCCCTCAAACTCAGGATGGCGGTGCGTATGTCCTATGCCGACCCCGAGACCGCAAAGAAAGTCGCTGAAGAAGCAGTCGCTGCGGGAGTCATCACCACCAACGCCGACAACGCCTTCCTCACCGTCGCTGAAAACCGTTCCGCAATGGTCTTCAACGATTGGAGCGACCACCGTGTCGGGGCGGATCTGATTAGTTATATGAACGGATATGAAGACCCGCGTCGCGAAAAAATGTTCACCAAAGGCGTGTGGGGCAATAAAGTGGACTTCTTTGGAATACGTATAGGAATCGATGTAGCCAATAAAGACACATTCGTCCCGGCTTACTCATCCCCAATTGTCAGCGAACAGAGTCCGTTCCTGTGGATGAACGCCGCCGAAGTGGCATTCCTCCGCGCAGAAGGCGCATTGAGAGGATGGAATATGGGAGGGGAGGCCAAAGATTTCTACAACACGGCTATCTCCCTTTCATTCGAGCAGTATGGCATTTCCGACAAGGCAGCTGACTACATTGCCGACACCGAGCTCAAGCCTGCCGCCTACACCGATCCGATCTCGCTCCACAACGACACCGGCGGACCGCGCAGCCAGATTACCATAGCGTGGGAAGACGGAGGCGGGTTTGAAAGAAACCTCGAACGCATCATCACCCAGAAATGGATTGCCATCTTCCCGCTTTGCGTGGAGGCTTGGAGCGAATTCCGGCGCACAGGCTACCCTAAACTCATTCCGGTAGTCGAAAACAAGAGCGGAGGAACCATAGACTCCAACATAATGCCGAGACGTCTGTGGTATCCGCCAATCGAGTACTCCGAGAACTCTGCCAACCTTAGCTCCGCCGTCACCAACCTTCTCGGCGGTCCGGACAACGGAGGCACCCGGCTCTGGTGGGACAAAAAGCCATAGGTTTCCCTTCGACACAAGAGTAAAAGATTCACAAAACTAAAAACTGAGAATATGATAGTCAATAGAATAAAATTCTCCTTCCTCACGGCTCTCCTCCCGCTTGCCGCCGCCTTTCTTTTGGGCGCGTGCTCCAAGTGGAACGAGCCGGAGGCGCTGCAATTGAAGCTGAGCGGAGCGAAAGACCGCGACCCGCAGTTGTGGAGCCGCTATATGGATGTGCTGCGAAACTACAAAAGCAGCAGCCACTACCTCACCTACGCCGAGTTCGACAACGGAGCGGAGTCTCCGGTGAATGAAGGCAGTTTCCTGCGCTCGCTTCCGGACTCTTTGGACATCGTGGCGCTTTCCCGCCCGGACGCCATTTCCGCTTTCGACCGCGAGGACATCCCTCTCCTGAAGGAAAAGAGCACGAAGGTCGTCCTCAAATTGGACTATGCGGCAATGGCAACAGAGAGCCTCGCCGACAATTCCGCACTCCAGTCCCGTCTCGACCGTCTCGCATCCCAAACCCGTGAACTCTCCCTCGACGGCTTTGTCTTCACAGGTGCGCCACTCTACGACGGCACTCCTGAACAGCTCGCTGCCCGAAGGGAGGCCGCAGCCCTGATAGTTTCCAAACTGAGGGCGGCTGCGGGAAGCACGGGGCTTCTCATCTTCGAAGGCGTGCCGGAGTTTCTCACTGCGGAAGACCGCGCCAAACTCGACCTTCTCATCGCTCCGAGCTCCTCGCTTGACAACGTCGTGAGTCTCAAGCTTATGATGAACGCCCTTCTCTCTGCCGAAGGAGTCAGCAAGGAAAAGGTCCTGCTCTCGGCAGCCATCGGAGGAGAGATCTACGACTCCAACAACTCCAAGAAGCCTCAGGTGCCTTTGATTCTCGACTATGTCGCTTCACTCGGACCTTTGGGAGGCATAGCCCTCCAGGGAGTAGGAGCAGACTACAGCGCTCCGCTGATGAACTATGCGACCACCCGTGGAGTCATCATCTCGATGAATCCGTCAAGATAGTAATTTTAAAATGCTAAAGTTATGAAAACTAATAATATAATCCGTTCTCTCCTTTTCGCCCTCCCGTTTGCGGTGCTGCTTTCAGCCTGCAGCGAAGAGTTCATCGCGCTGGAGACCGGAAAGCTGCCGGATGAGACATCATTTGCCGCAGTCAAGAGCTCGATGCGCAGCGGTCATTCGTTCTCCGGAGTCACCATAATCGACATTTTCGCCCAGGAAAAAGACGAAGAACCTCAGACCACAGTCATCGACGAACTTGTGCTCACTCTCAACAAACCGGCCTCGAAGGATTTGACTGCCGAAATCGTCATCGGAAGCGAGTTTTCGGCTGAATATCGCGCTGAGGTGGAACGAAGGAATCAGCAGGCTCTTGCATACTGGAGAAAATTCAGCGGACAAATTTCAAAAACAGAGTATAAAAGTGATTTCTTCCCGACTGCTAATTTGCAAATAAGCACAGAAACTGTTACAATCAAGGCAGGTGAAACTAATTCAGAGAAGATATCTGTCAAGATCAATGGTTTGAATCTGGATTTGACCACCGTATATTTTCTTCCTTTTGAGATAAAGTTAAAGGATATAGAACAGGAAAATATAATTGGTGTACAATATATTATTATTCCGAATCCGCGGAATACTATACTTGATGGTATGCAAGTTCCCCCAAATATTGAAATAGAAGCAGAAAGTGAAACAGACTTATTTTCAGTGTTTTACATAAATACAGAAGAGTACCAACCACTGTTGATTAACGGAATGCTGATTGACAGATATCAAAGAAAGGTGGCTCATAAGTATTATCATCCGGGAAGTATAATAAATCTCAGACCGGCTGTGGTTGATTATTTCCAAGGTAGGAGTATCCTGTCTTTGAATAGTGATTTGAGGTATGTGTTGAATCATTCAATAAAATACATTCGTCCGGTTCAAAATCTTGGAAGAAAGGTTTGCATCTGCATCCAAGGTGGAGGAAAGGGAATAGGCTTTTGTAATATGAATGATGTCCAAATTGAGGATTTCACAGCCCAGGTGAAGAATGTCATCGAAACCTATGGACTTGACGGTGTCAATCTTTGGGACGAGGGCAGCGGATATGGTAAGGAAGGCTTTCCTCCGATGAACACCACATCCTACCCCAAGTTGATTAAGTCTCTGCGTGAAGCCCTGCCGGGCAAAATACTCACCCTTGTGGACAAGGACGAACCTACAGAGTATTTCCACGACGCCGCTCTCTGCGGAGGAATCGAAGTTGGCAAATACATCGACTATGCTTGGCACGGATATTTTTCGGAATACTATTCTGTCCAGATTATTGAACCTTGGGAAAACAGTCAGGAGTTCAGTAAGTTTGAGCGTAAAGCGATTTCAGGAATGGAACAAGAAAAATATGGTTGTGTAAATATTCCACGTTGGAAGACTAATCCTGGCGGCGAAAACGATCTGATGGAATATATGAATAATATTAACGACTCTAAAATTAAACTGGCGAGATGGAAAGCAACTGGCAGAAAAAAGAGCAATATCATTGTTTTTGGTTCGGATTTGAAGGCCAATGAACAGGGAGTCTATGAAGGAGAGTTGGGAGAACGCCTTGGTATATACAGTTACTTTCATAAAGATGGGCGTCTTGCCTCACAAAATTCCGATGGCTCTTGGAGTACAGTACGAGGCACATATAGTTTTAGCTTTTTAAATGCTTCTAGAGTAGGAGATGCTACCTACAAAATGTATCAGAAAGATTGGTAATCATAATTTTTAGAAACTATGAGAACAAAACACATATTTCCACTTTTGGCGGCAGTCGCTTCGCTCTTTATGCTCGACGCCTGCCGGAAGGACTACACAAAGGATTCTCCTTTTGAAAATGTGGTCTATATCGATGCCGCTCAGATTAAGGAACTGAGCCAGTTCACTTTTAACAATGTGACAGAGACAGGCAGCCGTTCGCTTTCCGCTGTGATGGCATACCCTAATGCCGGAGACGTGGAAGTGAAGATCGAGGTGGCGCCTTCGCTCGTTTCTACCTACAGCGCGCGGCTTGGCGGCGGCTTTGCTGCGCTCGACCCGAAGCACTACAGTCTTTCCGAGACTTCTCTGCACATCCCTGCAGGACAGTCGCAGTCCAAAAGCACCAAGGTCAATTTCGTGGACCTGAAGGAGCTCGAACTTGACAAGGGCTACCTGCTTCCTGTGACCATCACTGCGGTTTCCGGCGGAGTGGCGATTTTGGAAGGTTCCCGCACTGTCTGCTATGTGGTGCGCCGTTCAAGCGCCATCACCTCGGCCGTGAGCCTGAAGAACAACTATTTCGAGGTCCGTGGTTTCGACGGTCCGGACGAGAAGGCCGGCACTCCGGGAAGCCCGACCGCGGGAGTGGTCAACGGCTTGAAGCAGCTGACCTACGAGGCGATAGTGCGTGTGAACGATTTCGGAGACGACAAAAAGGACATTTCGACGATTATGGGTATCGAGCAGTACTGTCTCTTCCGTTTCGGTGATGCAAATTTCCCTCAGCAGCAGCTCCAGTTCGCAGTCCACGAAAACAAGTTCCCGGCGGCGGACAAGAGCAAGCTTCTCCAGGCAGGCGAATGGTACCATCTCGCCATCACCCACGACACCGAGACCCGCACGGCAGCCATCTACGTCGACGGACAGCTCTATTCCTCCATCGACAACTACGGTAAGGCGGAGGACATCAACCTCGGCAAGCAGGTCTATGGCAAGGATTTTATGTTCAAAATCGGTCATTCATACGGCGAACCGGACGATATGTCCCGTATGCTCGACGGTGAAATCTGCGAGGTGCGCATCTGGCGGACAGTCCGCAGCCAGGAGGAAATCTACCGCAATATGTACGATGTAGATCCGACCACCCCGGGCCTCTGCGCCTACTGGAAGTTCAACGAGGGCTCCGGCGCCACAGTAAGAGACTGGACCGGCAACGGCAACGACGCCACCGCCCACTACCCGGACAAGGTAGTCTGGCCAAGCGGCATCGAAGTCCCGATCAAAAACAAAGACTGATCTTAGAAAAGAAGAGGATGGACAGGATGATGTTTATACTGTCTGATTAGAATTTCAAAGCGAGGAATCTTTTGTGCTGAAACAAATCACAAAGATTCCTCGCTTCGTTAATAGATGAATCCTAACATCCAAAGAGGAATTCTTCTTCCGGATGGTGACTCTATATCATCGGCAAGGACATAAGATTCTTTAACACCGGCTATTTGAGAGAATCCTTTGTCTGGTCCACCGACTTCAAATGTATATTTGCCATCTACTTTAAAATCCCCTTTTTCTTTGCCATATTCCACTTTATGTCCAAAGGAAAGATTGCTCAAGGCAAATGTTTCACGAACCGTACCGATTTCGGGACTGTTACTGCATAGGGCATACAGCATATTAGTGTTCTCCAGATACAATTTATCGGGGCGAGCAAGCTTGGCATAGTCTTTTGAACCGGAAAACAAGAGGTTCAGCATTTTTGCTCTACCAAGGTAGTGAAGATAGAGAACCACTGTTTCCCGTGTCGATCCAATCGCACGTGAAAGTTTGCTGGCATCAAGTTCAAAAGGAACCTGATCTGAAATAATATTCATCAATTTCTTGAGCTTTATCACACCGGAAATATCCACAAGTCGAAGTTCTGGCAATTCAACTTCAAGGGTATATGAAACAGCTTGCTCTATCCTTATGTAATAAGATCTTGAACCCTCAAGATAAAAAGGATAGTACCCGTGTTTCAGATAATCCTTAAAATATTCCAGTGGGTGGCAACTTGAAATGACAGAATCGACCAATTCAAACGGAGAGGTCAGAATGGAGTCAAGACTTGCTTTGGGGAAGTCCAGACCGTGATAAAATCTTAAATATTCACGAAACGAAAGCCCCTGAATGTCGTATCTCACACACCTCCTGGACAAGTCGGCTTCAGAATTCAATATCTTGAGAAGTGAAGAACCACTAATGACAACCTTCAAACGAGGATATAAGTCATATATCTCCTTCAGTTCCGTGCCCCATGGACCAGCATATTTATGAATCTCATCCAAAAACAGCCGCTCTCCTCCAATAGCGACAAAGCGTTCTACAAGTTCGCTAATGCTATGGCTACTGAAATACAGGGAATCCATAGAACAATACAAAACCTTTCTTGAATGCTGAGGATAATTAAGCCTGATAAACTGTCTGATTAGGGTTGACTTTCCAACACCTTTTGGTCCTTGAATTGAAATTAGACGAGCATCCCAATCTATATCATTGATGCATTCCCTAATAATTTCCGTCGATGTTTCGGCATAATAGTGGTCATGTTTCAAAAAAAGAGAGTCCATAATTCATTGTTTTTGCAAATATATACAAAATGTCGGTTAGAAACGACATTTTCTGTAAAAAAATGATGTCTCTAACCGACACTATACATATAATCTTGACAATCAGACGCTTATCCAGTGAAAGTGTAATGGATTTATACGCTGATGAGAAAGATGATGCAGGTTATTTTTTGAAAATTTCCTAGTTACCCGAAGCGATAATCAAGCCAAGACCTGCAATGAAGAGGATGAACATAAGGGCGAGAAGCCAGTTCACACTCTTTTTAGCACCCTTGAACTCCTTCCAAATGAACACGCCCCAAATGGCGGCAATAAGTGGAGCTCCCTGACCGAGGGCATAGCTGACAGCTGCTCCGGCTGTGCCTGCCGACACATAATTGAGACCGGTACCGAGACACCAGATTGCACCACCGAGCATGCCGACGAGATGGGTCTTCGCATCACCCTTGAAATAGTCCGCAAACCTCACACCAGGCTTTGAGGAGTCATTAAGCGTGAACACACAGTTGAAGAGGAAGTTGCTGATGAGGACTCCGAAGGCGAAAATCACCGTTCCGGAATATGGCGTAAGCATTCCCGCAGCCGGGTTGTGTATGTTGTTGATGTCGATTCCGTTATAGACCAACGCCGAGAAGAAGGACATTATCACGCCGGCAAGAACTGCATAAATCAGTCCCATACGGTTTTCCCGTGGGTCCCTTTCAGATTTGTCGACCTTGCCTGAAGCGACTCCGTTGCAGACGATTGCAACAACGACGAGAGCGACACCGACAAGCAGGAGCGGTATGTTTGTCGAAGGTTTCGGATGGAAAATAAGGTTGTTGACAACTCCGATAACCAAAGCGAGTCCCACTCCAAGAGGGAAAGCTACCGACATTCCGGCCTTGGAAGTCGATGCCGAAAGAAGGATGTTGGAGACATTGAAAACAACCGCACCGAGAAGAACCCACGCGATGCTGTTGATGTCGGCCTGAGCGAGGTCATCGATGAAATGACGTCCTTCCGAGCCGAACGAGCCGAGCGTGAATGCAAGAATCAGAGAAAACAGAACCATTCCTATCACGTAATCCCAATAGAAGAGCTCATATCTCCAGCTCTTCGCGGCCATTTTCTGTGTGTTTCCCCACGAGCCCCAACAGAGCATTGTGATGAAACAAAGGATGACCGCCAAAAATTGACTGTTTGCAATAAACATAGTATCAGATTTGATGTGTTAATAATATATCGGTCTTGTACAAAATGTGCCGACATCCGGCACAATCGTTTGCGCAAAATTATCAACAATTCTCGTTAAAAACAACCCGCAAAAGGGATTAAATTCAACTTCTCATCAAAATTATTTTGCGCAAGTCCACTATTACTTGCGCAAAAACAAGAAAGAAATCTGCATCAGAACATAAAGAAAAAGAAAAACTTTACATTTCTTTTTTTATGTCTGGTGATGATACCATTTTTTCTTCCGACTATTGCAATCGCCATCTGCGAACAACAAAAGGATATTTATACAATACTGTAATAATATGGAAGAGAACAAAACATATTTGGATGCGAATGAATTTGAGGTTTATGACGACATTGATGAGATTGAAACCAAGATTCTCGGTAGCACCGTATTCGCAGACCTACTCTCGGACGCGGGCTTCAAAACCATCTTCACCTGTCGTGACAATGAAGACCTGCTCGTTGATTTAATCAATGTGATGCTACAAGGAGAAAGAACAGTCAAAAGTATCAAACTGAAACCAACAGAATTCGTCCCTGGCAGCAATGGAGGAAAGAAATCGGTAGTCGATTTGTGTGCAGTCGATGACAAAGGAGTTTCCTTCGACCTCGAAGTCCAAAGATGCAGCGAAGACGATTTGTTCAAAAGATTTATGGGTTACGCAAGCCGAATCTATTACGACAACCTCAAGCGTGGAGGCGACAGTTCGGACCTAAAGCCGGTATATGTCATAATACTGCTCGCCGGAGAGCCAAAAGAAGAGGACGGAATTTCATACGCCCCAAGACTCTATTCATCATACACAATGATGGAAAAATCGACTCACGAACTTGCACCTGCAACTATTTGTATTATATTTGCAGCATTGGCTCATTTCGACAAGACACCCAAGCAGTGCAAAACCGACCTTGACCGTTGGTGCTATATGTTCAAGAACATGGGGCAAATGCCCGAAGTGCCTGATTGGGTGAAGGACAGGATGATGTTGAGACTGTTCAAAGCCGCGAAAGTCGCCAACTTCAACAAAGAGCAGAAACAATTATATACAAGGATTATGTTGGAAGATTTCAGAACCAAAGGTATGATTAAAGCCGCTCGGCGGGAAGGGCGAGAAGAAGCCGTGCTCCAGACCGCACAAAAACTCCTTCAAGCGGGAGTTCCTTCCGACATTGTTGCCAAATGCACAAATCTCGATTTGGAAAAACTGAGGAAGTTGAGTGTCATCCAATAATGTCGTCAATTTGCCTTTGTCGTAAGCTCAACCAAACGATCGAGAATGGATTGACGGGCAGGGGACTATACAAGACGCCCTATCAAATCGGCCGGGGTCAGATTCTCCATCAATGAAAATGCGAACCATTTCTTTCCCAAATCTTTGAGAGATGCGCCGATGTGATATACCTTATCATCAACGATGAGGAAACGATCATGAGACTTGGTGAATACCTTTACCGAAATGGCCGGATATTGTGCATCATGCTTGGCAATATCTAACTGAAATTGGGCGGAAATCTTTAGTGTATAGATGGTTGCATCAACACCGAGTTCCCGTTTGTCAAACATGGTCAGTATGGTTTCATCTACGTAGTTATCTATCAAAACTATGCTCTTCGTAGCAGATTTGATGAGAGAGTTAACAAATGTATAGGAGTCGTAGATTTGACCATCATAGCATAATTCTTACACTGATATCTTCCGCATCCTTACTATGCAAAACCGCTGAGAGCATAGCAACCCCTTGCTCGGTATAGGCATAAGGTTGCGTCGGACTAAATTTCAACGGAGACAGCCTATCGCAATTTGCGATAACCTCTGCAGTTTCATGTGGCGTTAATTGGAAACGAAATCTCGTCGGAAAACGCCGTTGGTTGCGTTTGGCCTGTTCATTCAATCTGGATGTCGGGACAGAGTAGAACTCTGCAAGGTCTCGATCTAGGATAACTTCAACGCCACGAATGGTGAAAATACGGCTTTCCACGATACCCTGAGATAGGTTGTCGCAATTTGCGATAACCTCCGCGGATTCCCTCACAATTATTTCCTTCTTTGCCATAGCTCAAACATTTTCGCTAAGATAACGATTCTTGCCCAAACCCTACAACAAATAGTACTAATTTTTTGCTTGTTATCGTATGGGTTGATGTAGTCAATCTGAAGGATCTTCTCTGCGAGAAAGCAGGCTCTGTCCAAAGACGAACAATCTGCCTCTCACGCGCTTGTGGGACACATTATTGACTGAAACACAAAAACTTGCGCAAAAACAAGAAAGAAATACGCATCAGAACATAAAGAAAAGGAAAAACCATAAAGAAAAAGAAAAACTTTACATTTCTTTTTTTATGCCTGGTGATGATACCATTTTTTCTTCCGACTATTGTAATCGCCATCGGCGAACAACAAAAGGATATTTATACAATACTGTAATAATATGGAAGATAACAAAACATATTTGGATGCGAATGAATTTGAGGTTTATGACGACATTGATGAGATTGAAACCAAGATTCTCGGTAGCACCGTATTCGCAGACCTACTCTCGGACGCGGGCTTCAAAACCATCTTCACCTGTCGTGACAATGAAGACCTGCTCGTTGATTTAATCAATGTGATGCTACAAGGAGAAAGAACAGTCAAAAGTATCAAACTGAAACCAACAGAATTCGTCCCTGGCAGCAATGGAGGAAAGAAATCGGTAGTCGATTTGTGTGCAGTCGATGACAAAGGAGTTTCCTTCGACCTCGAAGTCCAAAGATGCAGCGAAGACGATTTGTTCAAAAGATTTATGGGTTACGCAAGCCGAATCTATTACGACAACCTCAAGCGTGGAGGCGACAGTTCGGACCTAAAGCCGGTATATGTCATAATACTGCTCGCCGGAGAGCCAAAAGAAGAGGACGGAATTTCATACGCCCCAAGACTCTATTCATCATACACAATGATGGAAAAATCGACTCACGAACTTGCACCTGCAACTATTTGTATTATATTTGCAGCATTGGCTCATTTCGACAAGACACCCAAGCAGTGCAAAACCGACCTTGACCGTTGGTGCTATATGTTCAAGAACATGGGGCAAATGCCCGAAGTGCCTGATTGGGTGAAGGACAGGATGATGTTGAGACTGTTCAAAGCCGCGAAAGTCGCCAACTTCAACAAAGAGCAGAAACAATTATATACAAGGATTATGTTGGAAGATTTCAGAACCAAAGGTATGATTAAAGCCGCTCGGCGGGAAGGGCGAGAAGAAGCCGTGCTCCAGACCGCACAAAAACTCCTTCAAGCGGGAGTTCCTTCCGACATTGTTGCCAAATGCACAAATCTCGATTTGGAAAAACTGAGGAAGTTGAGTGTCATCCAATAATGTCGTCAATCTGCCTTTGTCGTAAGCTCAACCAAACGATCGAGAATGGATTGACGGGCAGATGGATCTGCAGACAAAATCCGATGCAGACCACTTTCAGATGCAGTGAATGTTGACATTCCGCAATCATCAATGGAAACTGTACCCAAAGAACCTGTACTGAACTCCTGCGGTTTTTCCACGGCATAGAGAACCGCGGTCAGGTCCCAGGTCGGACGGTCGTACGGCATAGGAAGATAGTCCTTGTAAGCCTCAACTACCGGATTCAGTGTATCATAGCCGAGATTGGACTCAATTGAGGATGCCGGATAGCAAATTTCCCAACCAAGTTCGAACGGGGACACAGCGATGGGAACAGGACATTCGGCAAAAAATTTCCGTGCGGATGGAATGTCTCTCACAACATTGTATTCAGGAAATCTGTCCTGCCCCTCTTCCCGGAAATTGCCAGCCATCACGGACACAAGTTTCACTTTCCGCGATAGAAGTTCGTGTCCTGTCAGCGGGGATATGTCATCCGCAGGAGAGTCGAGCAGAGCCGCAAGATTTGTCGAGAATCCGGTGGAAATGATTGTAACAGAACGGTCAGGCTGTCCCGCAAGCAACTGACGGTAGAGTTTCACTGCGGAAGGCAGCGCCGAATAATCCTTCACACTTCGAGAAAAACCACACTTCGACACCACTGCCTCCACGAAATTCTGCCCTGCGGCATTGCGTCCGTCCGCACTTGAGTCCGCCGGTCTTTCCGCAATCGCAATCGGAACGGAACCATATCCATAATAGCTGTCCACCATATCTATATATTCCGCCGAAGCAGAATCATTCTTGTTAATCATAACTCCGAGAAGCTGAATCTCCCCCTCATCGGCATAGCGGTGGAGCATCGCGAGCGCAAGCGCGTCATCGACATCATTTCCCATATCCGTATCGAAGATGACAGGCTGCGGCTTTGAAACCTGCGTACAAGATGCCAACATCAATAGGAATACAGAAATCAAAAAAAAATTCCTTCTTTGCCATAGCTCAAACATTTTCGCTAAGATAACGATTCTTAGCCAAACCCTACAACAAATTATTGAATTTGGGCATTAATTCGGCCTTGAAGGAATCCACGATATTGATATAGAGCGGTATGGTTTAAATCTCGATATGGAAAAACTAAAGAAGTGGTATCTATTAACATAGGCGGCACTGCCGGATAGACCCGATAGTGCCGCTGATGCAATAAGAATACTTATTTACTAGTTAATCTTTTCCCAAGTGAAAGTCTTCTCGTCGTCCAAATCCATTCCGGTAGTGTCGGTTTCGTTCCATACGCCATAGTATTTGACCTCTTTTGTCACGAGACCGTTGGCATCAAACTCGTATGTATAAACAGCTGTCTTCTCTGCCATAACATCACCGAAGTTGTGCCATACGCAAGCTTCCATAAGCTTTACAGAAGTGTTTCCGAAGAGACGTGCTTCCCAAGCCCATCTCTTGAAGCCGAGGTCCTCTGCCCAATGAGTCTGGACACAGCCGAGATTAGGTTTGTCAAGATAAGTGGCGTCCTTCATTCTCCAGAAGTTGTTCTTGTCGTCAAAACGGGTCCAATAAAGGATGTTGCCGTCAGAAATAGACTGAGATGTGCACTGTACGCCATCTTTTGTGCCCTTAATCATATAGCCCTCAGCATCATACTCGATAACCCACTTGTGGTCAGCGTTCTCAACAGCAGTTGCAAACCCCTTGTCGTTAAGAGTCATAGTGTACTCAACACTACCATTGTTCTTGATGGTAAGTTTGTTGCCGCTGTATTCAAACACGCGGTTATCATCTTGGCTCACGATTGAAGCCACCTTACCGTCAGCATTGTAACTGTAAGTGTAACCGGACATAGTCTTCACTCTCCACTCACGCTCGATTTTTACCGGACCATCTCCATTACCGTCATTTTTCTTGTCTTCCTTCTCGCAAGAAATGAAGGACATTGTCACAGCTGCCATAGCAGCAATTGCAAAAAACTTTTTCATTGTTTTGTAGTTTTAATATTGTTAATAAAAAGTTAGTAAGTCATATATGATTTGAGTTTAGAAAGCTCCCGGAGCCTGTCCTCAGCTGCGTTTCCACTGCCGTCTATCACCCGGTATTCGAATGCGGCTCCGCTTCGTTTGCAGGAACGATACAGATTGTCCATTCCCTGATAAAACGGAGAATCATCCGTTTGTGCAAAATACCATCTTTGTCCTCTTTCTGTTTCAAATTCAGGTACAGAAGCATCTGCAAGCACAATCCACACAAAACCATTCCTCAATGCCACTGCATCTTCACCGGCCTCACCCAAAGCGACAACCGCTTTTGAAGACACAGTGTATTTATCAGTATATATCCTAATCCACTCTTCTGCACTTTTTTTAGAAAGGTCGCAAGGAAGATATATGAAGTTGACCTTGGTGTTGGGCGTATAAACTACCGACATAGCATCCTCCACTTCCGGCACAGACAATCCTTTGTGGAAAAAGAACACGCCGACGCCGTTGCCTTCAGAAGCGAAAAGCGAAGACTTCAGGCTGCCGTCCTCTTCAAACGAGACTGTCTGCTTCGAATAAACCGCACGGCTGCACTCCGGCCAAGATGCCGCGCCATTCATACAACAATCCATCCACGGAAGGACTTCATTGAGTGCATCCATCCAATACGAAGATGTGTGAGCGCCGTTTTCTACACGGAATTCGTGGGCAAAACTTCTGTCACGAAGTATTACGTGAAGAGAATCGTTTGCAATCAGGAGTTGTTCCTCGTCATCTCCACAAGTGAAGAACCACTTCACCGTCTCCAGTTGAGCACGATTGGCATCACAGAACTGCCTGTATGGATTATGGTCAAGATAATAATCAGTCAACCGAGCTGTGCCGAATTGTCCGACGCCCCCGAAAATCCGTCCCCACTGTCCGTCCCAACCGCTTCCGGACTCCGTCATATATTGTGCGTCTGTCCTGAAAGACATACTCAACGGAGCACTGCACGAAAAGAGTTCCGGGTGTTTTTCAGCCAAAACCATCGCTCCAAACCCGCCCATAGAATAGCCTGTCAAAGCCCGGTGTTCTCTATCAGCGACAGTCCGGAAAGATTTGTCCACGTGAGGCACCAGTTCTTGAACGAACATATCCATATAATTGTATTTTCCATTGTAGTAATTGCAATAATATGAATTGTAGCCGGCCGGAAAAATATAAATCATCTCGCTCAGGCCATTTTTCTCCAGAGCTTGAATCCTTGCATTCGCGTGGAGGTATTTTCCATTCCAAGACATATGATTGTCACCATATCCGTGAAGCATATAGACGACCGGATAGCGTCTGTCAGCATCGTCGCGGTAACTCTCGGGCAACAGCACACCAAATTTGACATCCTTCCCCAATATTTCGCTGTGCATCACAATCTCTTGAGTATATCGCTGAAATGGCCCGGGATTGTCCGGAAGGATGCGCTTGGAGCTGCAGCCTACAGCACTTGAAAAGAGAAGTGTCAGCAAGAAAAATATTCCGTTAAACCTATTCATCTTTATCATAAATTACCATTTCCTGCGCATTGATTGCAAAATCAGGGTGAGGATTGAGAAGTTTCAGAACCAGACTGTGATTCCCGCTGTCAAAGCAGTATTTCGAAAATATCTCGTATTTGCGTGTTATATAATCATACGGCATAACAAACTCTTCCACAAGACTGCCGTCGAGCCAAGCCTGAATGCGAGCCTTGTATTCATCGTTACTGTGTCCCGTCTTGACCACGCTGCCCTCCACCACAATTGAATTACCGGTAAACTTAAGTTCTACCGAATCTGTAAAGCGTTTCTTAAGGACAACCTTCCCCACCGGTCTGATGCCTTCGAATGACTGTTCCCACGCCACTTGTTGAGGGACTTGAACATTGAACGAAATGCCTGTCTCAGAAACGGAACCGCCATTGCCGGCAACAGCTGTTTTAATCAACTCCATATTTTGGGCACAAGTTTCCTCAAGACTCAAGCTCGTGTAAGGGAATGGCAGGGAAGCTATTTTCTCCGCTGCCGTTCTAAAGTTTTCCGGAATGGCATTGTAGCCCTTCATAACTCCGAGCACACCTGCAGCCGAGGCCGGATTGCAGTCAGAATCCTGTCCGCAACGGGTGGCAATATCCATAGTCTTTTCGAAATCGCCCTCTCCATAGAGCAGACCAATCACAACATAAGCCGAATTAATAACTGCGTCAATGTTAAACCCATTCCAAACGCCTTCCGGACAACCGATGTCGAAACTGTGGAGTTTGTCAATCTCAAACCAACACTGTTTCCAATCCTGTGGGTATTTAGCGTGAAACCTGATTACATCGTCAATGCAAGAACGGAATTTCGTCCCCTCCGGGATTATCTTCACCGCTTCACTGACCAAAGTCGGAATATCATCACAAACATAGGCGAGAGAGTATAGCGCACTGATAAATACACCGCCATACCATCCGTCTCCATAGTTCATAATATGTCCTATACGGTCACAACATTCTGATGCAGAATTCACCATCCCAGGATATAACATTCCGATAAAATCAGCTTCAATCTGAAAATCAATATCATCTGCGTGGGGATTATTCTTCCAATGTCCGGACTCCGGAGGCATTATGCCATTGAGGATATTGTAGCGGGCTGCCTGATTGGCGTGCCAAAGTTTGTAATCAGCATTGGCAAACCTTTCCGCATACAGCTCGACAGGAGCGTCAAGTCCGTTTTCCGCCATTACCTCAAGGAAAGTAAGGTCCATATAGACATCGTCATACAAACCCGGGTCCTCAACAAAAGTTTCATAGATATAGTCATCATACCATAGAATAGGTTCACTGTCCTGAATCAGACCTCCTTTGAATTTGAATTCTGTCGGACCGCCATAAGTGCAGCCTATTGTCTGAGCGAACCAGCCTCCACGTATTTTGTCTGCGAGCACATCTTCCGGAATTGCAACCGTTTCCCCATAGGGCACAACGGTTTTACCACAACAGGATGCGGCAAGAAGAGCAACAAGAATATAATGAAATCCCTTGTTCATTGTTCAAATCGGTTTTTTAGAATTTCTTTTTGAAGGTTTCTTAATTATGATAATATGGGGTGGTTACAGGATGTTCTGAATAATATTGAATTGCATTTATGCGCAACAGATATGTCTCGGGACGCGGATTACGCCAAATCATCTTGACAGTGTGATGTCCCTCATCCATTCTGTATTTCCACGCCGGCTCCAACTTTCTGGAAGTTCCGCGCATCGGAAGGATTGAGACTTGGTCAAGAACGCCGTCAATCCAGACCTCTATTTCAGCTACATAGTCGTCGTTCTGCTCGGCCATTGCAAAGACCTCAGAACCTACGTGCTTCTTAGAAACCCTATCTGCATAATCGCGGCTAATTCCACGCAAGCAGACAAGATTACCCCAAATACAGAAACCATTTCCATTGAAATCAAATTCATATTCCTTTTCCATCCAAGCATCTTTCTGGTCACGGAATATCGGATAGGTATCAATAAAATTCTGTTCAAGTGGAAGAACTGTCACAGGATGCTGCGGAATCCGCACTGCATCAGCAGTAACCTCTCCCCCGTTTCGAGAAATCAGTTCGAGAGCGTGCTTAAAAGAGTAGTCAGAACCCTTTGCCAAAGAAACATCGGTTCCCTCAAAATCTTTATCCCAGATCTCTTCAAGAGGAAGTTTCCAGAAATCAGGAATGGCTTTCTTTCCGTACATAACTCCGAGCACGCCACCAACCGTTGCCGGATTGCAATCACTGTCCTGACCGCAACGTGTGGCAATCTCGATTGATTTTGCAAAATCGCCATCTCCATAGAGAAGTCCCATTGCGACGTATGCGGAATTCAATTTCGCATCAATGTCAAAGCTTAAGAATACGCCTTTCGGGCAACCGGTGTCCGAACCCCATTTTTTCAAAATTTCGAACCAGCACTGTTTCCAGTCATCCGGATAAAGCTTATGGAACTTGCGAACATCATTCACGCACTGCCAAAAACTACTCTCCTCTGGGATTCCCTCAAGAGCCGCGTCAAGAATGTCGGACGGATTGCGAAGCACAAATGCCGAAGAATAAAGCCCGGCAACAAATGCGCCTCCATAGAAACCGTCACCGCTATTCATTATGTGTCCGACTTTATCAGCAATATCAAGCGCCTGATTCATCATTCCCGGGGACATCATACCGATAAAATCTGCTTCAATCTGAAAGTCAAGGTCATCCGAATGAGGATTGTTCAACCAGTTTCCGGACATCGGAGGCATCACTCCTTGACGGACATTATAGCGTCCTGCCTGATTTGCGTGGGCGAGGTGATAATCGGCATAGGCAAACTTCATCGCAAGTTCGGAAGCCGTGCAATCCAGCCCGTACTCATCGAATGCCTCGGCAAAAGTGAGATCATTGTAGATGTCGTCAAACAGGCCCGGTTTACGATCCCACCAGTATTTTACATATCCTTCTCCCCAAGAAATCGGCTGAGAGTCGGGGATGAGCGTTCCCTGGTGCTTGAACTCAGTCGGAGCGCCATAGACGACACCGATGGTCTGGCCTGCCCAGCCGCCTTCGATTCTGTCCCGAAGTTCTTCTTTGGACATTGTCACCAATCCTGTCATTTCAGGTTTGTCTGCCTCATAAACCTCAATTTCAGACACGGATATGAAAGCTGAAACATCTTTGGTGTATTTATGCCAATGCTTTTCAACGTGGTCATCTCCAATTACCCTGACCCCACGAGAAGTGATAGGACGGAAACTGAACAGAAACTCTGCGTTATGCGGTTGGATGAACACCACATTGCTTTTAGGAAGCGCCGGCGAAACTGAAGAAGTGACAGGAACCCAATTCCCATTATCATCAAGGGCCTCAATCCTCATATTGTCGTACCAACCGCCGAACTCCTCAAGACATCCATAACGGAACGCCACCTTGTCAAAAGTTCTCGGTTCATCCCAAGTATAGCCGAACCAATCCTGCCTTGGGGCATTTGATTTTGATGTCAAAGAACAGAAAACCGAACCTGCCCCGGACAGCACCCCATCATTTATGACATTGACGCTATCCGCATAGTACGCTCTGGAATTTGTGAGCCAGCAAGATTCAAAAACATCAAAATTTGTTTTCCTAACAGAGGCCACAACATTCCCCTCCGGAGCGATATTGCGCCCGCGAACAGTAAGGACAAAATCCTTGGTAATTGTCTTCTTGCCATCTGAAAGCGAGAGTTTGATTTTCCAATCGCCTTTTTCCGAAGTGGTGCCACTCAGACGTCCGTTGTCGAATTTCAAGCCCTGGGGAAGTCTCCCTTCAACTATCCTCCATTTGTACTGCCTGTTAGTAACACAGCTGAAATCATACTCCACAGGTTCTCCACACACGATACGCGGCTGAGGACCGACACAAAATTCAAGAGGAGCCTTGAACCGGGCAGCCGTATTTACAACGAGATATTTGACTCCATCACGCATTTCAACACGTCCACCATTAGCGACCGCGACTTTTGCAGCTATTTCCACTGTGCGGTCAATCATATCATCGATGGATGCGTCCGGAAGGTCATACCTTGTCACATTTATATACCTGTCATTGAATGGCTTGGTCCAATGATCAAAAGGCATTGACCACTCGGTAGGAACACTTTCGCCTCCATTGATTACGCCCAATATTCCACAAGTCGTCGCCGTCTGATTGTCAGCATCAAAACCTAGAGCGCAACCAATATTGAGAGTCTTTTCAATGTCCCCTTGGCCATAAAGAAGGGCAAGCATACCCATCGCTCCGTTAAGGTTGGCATTCCAGATGGTTTTCGTGAATGATGGCTCTTCATCGTAATACTTTTCTTTTATAAAAGCCCTTGCATCGTGCCAATCCTCAGGATTCTCGTCATAAAGGCGTATACATTCGCGCACCGTCTGCGCAAATCTGTCATCTTCAGGAAGATACTCAAGAGCACCTTCCATAAGTTTTCTTATGTCAGATTCAAAGAACGCAGCGGAATACATTGCTCCATAGACCACTGTTGGAGAAGTCGCCCAGGAGTCGCTGGTGATGCGTGCAGCCCAATCTGAAATGCCGGCAGCATAAGACACCATTCCCGGTGCAGTATAAGACCATATTTCATTTATAAGCTGAGGGTCTATCTGAAACCAATGAGGATTATTCGCTTCCGCTCCCGTAAACGGAGGAGTGAGTCCGTAATGCATCGCTCCGAGGGCCGCCCTATTGGCAAGCCACACCCGGTCTCTGATGTGGTACATCCAACCCTCACGCATTTGTTCGTATGTCGGATGTACGCCATATTTCTCCATCATCAGCAGATACATATATTCCACATCGGTGTCGTCGTCTGAGAATGCGCCATCAACCGCTGTCATCTTACGCATAGCCTTATTCCAGACAAAAGGCCCCTCGCCCGGCTGCTCAACGAACTTGTTTTCATACTCAAGTCCATAGATATTTCCCACCATCTGTCCGAGCCAAGCTCCGGCAATCTTGCTTCTGAGTTCTTCAAAAGATATAGCCTTTTCGTTCTCAGAAGTTCCGGTGCAACTCACCAGGCAAAGGAGAGCCGAAACGAATAAAAATACGATTCTCTTCTTCATGTAATATTATTTTTTATAACCGTCATTCTGGACGAGATTAGGATTATCTCCCATCCTCAAATCTGGAATCGGCAAAAGTTTCATATAGTCCGCACCTTCCGGTTTTGCCCACCAAGCCTTTGTATACTTACCGAAACGAATCAAATCCTGGCGTGACCATCCCTCAAGAGCGAGTTCGTGCTGACGCTCAAGCAAAAGGTTGTCGAGTGTAAGCTCTGATGCGCTCATAGCCGAAAGCCCGGCGCGCTCCCTTATCTTGATAAATTCAGGTACAGCGGCAGCATCGGCGGCCCTTCCCTGACGCACAAGCGCTTCGACATACATAAGCACAACATCGGAGTATCTCATAAGATAGAAATCATTTTCCATTGAAATCCTATAAGAATTCAATGTGCCGTCGGTCTGATATGGCCATTTTATTATTCTCGCACCCTCAAAACGACCTATACCGTTGACATATTTGCTTTCATCAATCGGTGAGCCCGACAAAACATAATCCTTAAACACAATACTCTGACTTCCGGATGCGTCGGCTACAACTTCTTTGTACTGATATTTCGTCCCGTCTGGGTTGTAAACCTGCCCAAAGAGCCAAGTGTCGGACTTTCTGGTATCTCCAGGCTCATAAGAGTCAAAGAAATCCGGCTGAGCCATAAGTGAACCGTTCCAAGTGTCACCGATATTGAAAGCCTTCTGCAGGTCATCGTTGAATGTCATCACATAGATATAGAAGGCATAATTGGTGTAAACACTGCTGTGAGGGATAGCGAAAATTGCTTCCGGACCATTCTCGTTGTTAATCGCAAAATTTGCGGCATAAGTGGAAGCCAGTTTATATTGTCCTCCGGTCATTATGTCGGAACATATTTTTTCTGCCTCGTCATAGCGTGCAACCCCGGTCCACTCCTCAGAATTGAGGTAAATCTTTGCAAGAAGGAACTGTGCCACGCCTTTGGTAACTCTTCCATAAGTCACAGATGACACGTTTTCGTCGAGAAGGTCAATATTCTCCTTAATTTCATCCTCAATGAATTTGAGCATAAACTTGCGGTCCTTCTGTTCAGGATAGCCTGTTTGTGCCTTGTCAATAGAGAACGGTACATTCCCCCAACAGTCCACGGCAAGAAGATAGTAATAGGCACGCAAAACCTTGATTTCCGCTGCACTTTTCAACACTGTTTCAGTTTGCTCTTTCACTCTCTGTAACTCATATATCGCGTCATTGCAAGCGGCAATGCCGTCAAAGCAGAAGTCCCATCCGCAACGTACAAGTTTGTTTCCTGCCGGTATTGAATGTCTCTGAAGCTCACTGTATCTCGCTTCCGCCCAACTGCCATTAAATGCTCTCGGGATTGCCGTCTCATTGGAAAGTTGGAATATGAGAGTGAGCATACTCTGTTCAGAACCCCAACTCTGTAAAGACGTGTAAGGTCTTGACGTGTATAGAGCGACATTTGCGTCGTCGCTGAGAAATGTATCCTTCGGAATCTGGGAATATATTTCCTCATCCAGATTTGTGCAGGACACGGCAACCATTGCCGCAACCGCAGATATTGTGAAAAGACGTTTCATTTCCTTAGAATTTAATGCTTGCACCCAATGTGAATACTCTTGTTCTCGGATAGTAACTCAATCCTTCAATTCCAGGAGTCAAACCACTTCTCTTGACTTCAGGATCCACTCCTTTGTAGCCGGTGAGAACAAAGAGGTTCTGGCCGGTCAGCGAAAAGCCCAGACTCTTTACAAAACTCCTGTTTTTCAACGGGACATCATAACTCAAAGTGAGATTGTCAAGTTTGAGGAAAGATGCATCTTCAAGATATTTTGAACAATACACCACCTTCCCGGTATATTCCGGCTCATCCAACCAAGTTCCGAGTACATTCTTCAATCCCAGTTCATTTACGCACTCGTGCACAGCCCTCATCTGGTTGAAGGCCTTGCCACCGATGGCTGCACGGAAAGTTGCGCTCAGAGTGAAGTCCCAAAGTTTGAGATTGTTGCTCCAACCAAGGTCACACACAGGATAGGCACTTCCAAGTTTCACCCACTCCTTCTCAGTGGCCTGTTTCACCTTAATCGTTCCGCTCGATCTCAAACCGTCATACTCCGGTCCGTAAAAGGTTCCTATACTCTCGCCTTCAATAAGCCGCTGACAGTAACAACCAAGTGGGGTATTGAGCCATCCTATGCGATATTCCTGACCGGCGAATTCGTCGTTTGTGAATGAAACGAGTTTGTTGGCGTTATGTGCGAATGTGAGAGTGGTGAGCCAGCTTACATTCTTGGTCTTGACAGGGATTCCGCTGAGAGTAAGTTCAACACCGCTGTTACTGATTTTACCGACATTTGTAAAGAGTGTCGAATAATCGTATGGAGGAACCGGAACTGTGTAGTTGTAAAGGAGGTCAGTGGTGAGACGATAGTAATAATCCAAAGTACCGCTGAGACGACCTTTGAAGAACGAGAAGTCCAAACCCACATTATACTCTGCTTTTTTCTCCCAAGAAAGGTCAGGGTTGGCGTTGCTCGCAGGAGCATATGCAGTTGACCATTTACCATCATAGTAGAAGTTTCCGCTGGTCTTGACGAGGAAGAGGGACTTATAGTTTGCAAAGTCCTGGTTTCCAGTCATTCCGAAACCTGCACGCAACTTGAGTTCGTCAAGCCACTTCACATCCTTGAGGAAGTTCTCTTGAGAGATTCGCCAACCTAAGCTCACTGCCGGGAACCATCCCCATTTATTGTTCACTCCGAAACGGCTCGAACCGTCGCGGCGCAATGAAACGGAAGCTATGTACTTCTCATCATAATTATACATCACCCTTCCGAAAAATGCAATGTAGCGATTCGATTCCTTATAAGAATCCAGACTTGCATTACCGCTGAGAAGAGCCTTTCCACCACCAAGATTATTCACACCGAACCAATCCGTGTCAAAGTCATAGTTCCCGGCGGAGGAACTGTCAGAATTCTGCTGCTCGTAAGAATAACCGAGAACCGCCTGTATGGAGTGTTTGCCGAACTGTCCGCTATATTGGATTGTACTCTCATATTGGATGTCGTAAGTTCTCGAATTGGCAATCTCGGCCGAACCGTTCAATCCCCATTCACCCGGATAGTACTTGGTCTTATAATCGGTGTAACGGCTGTTTTCCATCGTCCAAGCAACAAAATTATCCCATTTCAAACCCTTCACAGGAAGGATGTTCAGGGTTGCACGTCCGTTGGCAGAAACTGCATCCACATCATAACTGCTCTTTCTTTCGTTAAGCATAGCCACCGGATTGTAATAGTCCATCGAAGAAACCGTGTAATAGCCGCCATGCTCCGTATCTGTCTCATCATAAACCGGTTCCGTAGGGTTATGGAAAAACGCCTGACGGAATATACCTGTACGGGTTCCCTCATATTTACGTTTCCCATAGCTCAGATTATAGTCAAAAGAGAGCCAACCTTGAAGGGCATCCTGATGGATGTTGGTTTTAATGAGGTATTTCTCCGCATTGTTGTTCTTGAGAAGTCCCTGATTCTGCTCGACATTCAAAGTCGTTCTGTGAGAAAAGGCATCGGAACCTCCGGCAACAGCGAGAGAATGTCTGTGGGAGAATGGTGTACGAGTGACTTCCTTGAACCAGTCTGTCTGTGCGCCATAAAGAGAAGAAGACAATGCAGGTTTGTAATTCTCTATCGCATATTTGAACTCTTCTGCAGTCATTGGAACGGCGCGTGAAAGAACGGACTGGACAGATGCCTGGGCATCATATTCGACAGATGTCTTTCCGGCCTTTGCCCTTTTTGTGGTTATTATTATGACACCGTTTGTTCCACGTGTTCCGTAAATTGCAGCTGCAGAACCATCCTTGAGAACATCAATACTCTCAACTTCCTGAAAGTTTATGCTTCGGATATCGGCTCCACTGACACCGTCAATAATGACAAGCGGCCCTTGACCGGCGGAAAGTGTGTTGGTTCCTCGAAGAAGTATTTCCATTGAGGCATTAGGGTCTGCACCATTCGGATTGGTGATTGAAAGACCCGCAACTTTTCCTTGCAGGAGAGCGGAAGCATCTGTGAACGCACCCTTATCGAAATCTTCGGCCTTAAGGCTGGTCACCGAACCGGTGATTTCCTTTTTTGTGGATGTACCATAACCGATGACAACCGTCTCGTCAAGCATTGTTGCTGCCGAAGGCGTTAGAGAGACCTCATATACTCTTGAATTTGTAACAGTAATGTCAGAGTCTTCATAACCGAGATATGAAACGCGAAGTGTTTCACCCTGAGCGGCATCAATTGAAAACTTACCGTCGATGTCGGTAACGGCATATTTCTGCGTACCCGGAACGACAACGGTAGCTCCTGTCATCGGAATCTTATTCTCGTCTGTGACAGTTCCGTTCACCTTAGCGGACTGTGCATAGGTATAATTACCGATGCAGAGCAGGGATAAGGTTGCAGACAGCATCAAAACAAATCTTTTCATTGCAGCTTCCTGATTATATGGTTATTATTCTACTATTTCTTTTCTATATGGTATCGAAGGCTGGGCGCCCGGTCTGGTGACGGATATGGCCGATGCCTTGGATGCGAATGTGCATGCGTCCTTTATCTCGCGTCCTTCGGAAAGAGCCACACAGAGGGCTCCGTTGAAGGTGTCGCCCGCAGCTGTCGTATCCACCGCTTTCACAGGAGTTGCCGGGACAATGCCACGGAAGTCTTGAGACAGCACATAGGCTCCTTTCGAGCCGAGGGTTATCACCACATTTTTCACTCCCTTGGCTGCGAGAGCCTCGGCAGCTGTTGCCGCCTCTTGCTCATTCGTCACCGGGAGCCCTGTAAGAAGCTGGGCTTCAGTGCGATTCGGAGTAATCAGCCATAGTTTTGAGAGCAACGCATCTGAAAGGAGAGCAGCCGGAGCCGGGTTGAGGACTATTCTTGTTCCGGCTTCTGCAGCCTTAGTTGCAGCAAACTCAACAGTTTCCATCGGAGTTTCCAACTGCATAAGCACAAAATCCGCTGAAGCGATTTCTGCAGTTGCCGCATCAATTTCCGCTTTGAGCAGTTCGGAATTTGCTCCAGGAGCTACCACAATCACATTCTCCGCCTTAGCGTCGACAAATATTGAGGCAACTCCGGATGGAACACCCTCCTTTACGGAAACGAAAGCGGTATTCATCCCTTCTTTACGATAGTTTTCAAGTGAATTTCGACCGAAAAGGTCATCTCCCACACAAGCGACAAAAGTGACGTCCGCTCCGAGTCTCTGCGCCGCCACAGCCTGATTTGCGCCTTTTCCTCCGGCAGCCATCATAAACTTGCCACCAAGAACTGTTTCACCAGGTTCCGGTATGCGCGAGGTATTGATTACCAAATCGGTATTCGCGCTCCCGATCACAACGATTTTTCCCATATATTAGTGTTATATTAGCGGTTATTCATTTTGATTGTGGAAAGAATGCAGATACTTTGCACAATCGTTTGCGCAAATATATTCACGATATTTCTGAAATTATTCCTCAAAACCATATTTCGGGATGAAAAAAGTGAATATTTTTGCACAAACAAACAGTTTTTATTGCGCAACAAAACCGTTGCAAAAAGAATAACAAGCAGATAATAACCATCATAATGAAACCTACGCTTGAAACAATTGCCGAAAAGACAGGATACTCAATATCCACCGTGTCAAGAGCTTTAACTGGAAAAGCAGAAAAATTCAGAATTTCAGAGACAGCTGCGGAAACAATCCGCAAAACAGCCACGGAGTTGGGATACAGCCCAAACATCATCGCACAAAATCTGCGCAACGGCAAAACAGAGACAATAGGCCTTGTCGTACCGGATATATCAAACCCCTATTTCGCAGAAATATCCAGCGTCATCGTAGCAGAAGCCAAGAAGCACGGTTACACGACAATAGTCACGGACACGATGGAGAATGAATCCGCCCAAAAGGATTCCGTCTGCGCTCTGGTCTCCCGCAAGGTGGAAGGAATGATTATAGTTCCCTGCGGATCAGACCCCAGCTACCTTGAAGACCTCAACAAACGGGTTGCACCTATTATCCTTGTAGACAGGTATTTTGAAAACTCTCCACTCCCGTTCGTCGTGACAAACAACTGGCAGGGAGGAGTTGACGGAACTAACATTCTCATCAGGAACGGACACAAAAGAATTGCCTGTATCCAAGGAAATCTCGACTCTATGCCCAACAGAAAAAGAACAGAAGGCTATCTGTCTGCGCTCAAAAAAGCCGGGCTGGAAGAATTTAGGCAGATCGTGGGCAATGACTTTACAGTGCAGAACGGTTACATCGAGACAAAACTGCTTCTGAACAGTTCTGACAGGCCGACAGCGATTTTTGCACTCAGCAACACCATCGGACTTGGAGCAATACGTGCCATTCGGGAAGCCGGCCTTAAGATTCCGGAAGACATTTCATTGGTATCGTTCGACAACAACATCTACCTTGACTACTTTGTCCCCGCCGTCACCCGCATCGGTCAAAGGGTCGAAGAGATGGGGCGTATGGCGGTAAAGCTCCTAATCGGAAGCATACAGGGTCAAAAAACACTAAGTTCCCAAATCGAACTGTCCACAGAGATAATTCTCCGGGAATCTGTCGGCACCCCTAAAGAATAGATAAGAATCGCCGAACAAACAAAGTTTGTTTTCTACACAAAACGCGCAAGAAACTACTTGTTTTTTGCGCTTTTTGTGCAAAATACCCAATCTTTTTCGAAGCATTAATCTGCGACAGTAATTGCTCTACCCCAAATTATCTTTAGATTTGCCGCAGACGATAATTACCACAAAATATGCAAAAAATAACACGAATAGCATTTTTGACTTGCATTTTGCTCAATTCTTGCGCAACAAATACAGATAGAGCCACTAAGGTTATTCCCGAAATCAGGTATGAGTTCAGTGGAGGTGCAGGCCATTATGATTATGCCCCAAGTTTTATCATTGACGAATACGGAATCATCTATGGATATCTCTGTGAGAATCGGGAACCGTTCAAAATCGTTGACTATATCTACCTATATAAAGGTATACCGACAAAAAACGGATATGTGTGGCAACCGGGGGGTAGAAGTGCTGGCTCCATCAACACAGGGCTGGGACAACTGCCATATCTGCGACCCCGATGTCAGAGAATTCAAAACAAGGTGGAAAGGTCAAGAATACAACTATATAATGACCTACTTAGGTGTTGACCAATGGGATTGTTGCCACAACCAGATAGGTCTTGCTGTCTCCCCAACCATAGAAGGACCTTGGACCAAATTTGACGGCAATCCGATAATCCCTTATGAAGGTCGTGACAAATGGGGCACAGGACAAAGTACGACTGTTGTCAAAAACGATTCTACGATAGTGCTCTACTACCACTCGACCACGCCAAACGGCCCGTTCGCAAGGCGAGAAATCATTCTTAACGATCTTGACAACATACGCATAGGAGATGAAGAAAAGATTCCACACTTGGCACCGAACAGTTATCCGATGTATTCGGAAGACAGGATATATATGGTATCCGAAATCAGGGACGACAGTTATAACGGGCTCATCCCCACTTGGGTCGGTAATGCGTGCATAGTCGCGTCAATACCGATCGATGCGGACATCACATCCGAAACGAATCCATGGACAGAGATTGGCCGTATAACCGAAGAATTGTCCGGATTTCCACGCAATCATAACCCCGGCTTTCTTACAGACACCAAAGGCTATCTCCCGGATAGGGATGAATTAGTGGTTTTCTTCACACCAGCTGTCACCGGTGAAGATTGGTTGTGGTCCTACGATTTATACTCTGCGACATTTAAATGTTTTCAAAAATAAGATTTTGACAAAATGAACAGGAAACTATCAGTCGTCATCATTTCCTTATTCATCTCCGCATCTTTGTTCGCACAAGACAGAACAAAGGGATGTGTTAAGGACGAATCCGGCACCCCGCTCGCAGGTGTAGCCGTCTTCACTCAATTGAACGGTAAAACTGTAAGCACCCTCACGGATGCAGAAGGCAACTTTAGCATTGAAGTTCCCCAAACGACAGTTCTTACCTTCAGCAGCCTTGGCTTTACACAGACAGAACTAACGGCAAGTCCGCAAATGAATGTCGTGCTCAAGCAAGAAAAAACCATTCTTGATGAATCCGTCGTAATCGGCTATGGCACAGTCAAGAAAAAAGACTTGTTGGGTTCCGTTTCGACAGTCCGGGAACAATCCCTTCAAGATCGCACGGCATCAGGAGTCGTGCAGTCAATGCAAGGACTCGTATCCGGTGTCAACATCACATCAAGCGGTCAGCCAGGCTCTGGTGCTGCAATCAAAATCCGAGGCATCGGCTCATTTACCGGAAACTCTCCATTGTTTATCGTGGACGGCTCTTATGGCGGAAGCGAACTTGGTCTCAATGTTGAAGACATCGAGTCCATACAGGTTCTCAAAGACGCATCTTCAGCGGCCATCTATGGTTCACGCGCAGCAAGCGGTGTCGTCATAATCACCACAAAGAAAGGTAAAAGCGGAGACTTGAAAGTAAAGTTCGATGGCGGCGTACAGGTTTATTGGCTTCCTCGTTACGACCTAATGGATGCTGAAACCTACAAGTCCTTTGACAACAAGGCCTACGAGAACGCCATTTTGTCCGGAGTCAGTGGAGTAAAAGGTCTACAAAACCATTATGAAGGGCAAACGGACTGGCAGAACGAAATGTTGAGTACCGCACTCATACAGAATTACAATGTCTCACTTTCCGGCGGCGGCAAAAACGTAACATACTACACATCCGTCAATTATAAAGACGACAATGGCGCCTTGAAATACACTGGTTTCAAGCAGGTAGGATTCCGTGTGAACACCTCCGGACGCAAAGGCATTTTCGAGTTCGGAGAGAATTTCTTCTTCACAAAATCAAAAACAAGCAATCTCACCGGCAATCCTTGGGCAAACTTCATTGCAATGCCTCCGACCATTCCGGTTTATGACGCAGCTCACAGAGGCGGATGGGGTTACGGAGACCCTGACAGAGCAAATACCTATGCCTTGAATCCTGTTGCACAAAATGAAATACTTCACGGAGACACTTCACAACAGTATCTCTATGGAGACATTTTCGGAAAAGTTGACATTGTTCCGGGAATACTCAATGCGAAAGTCAATTTCTCCTACAAGAATTATTTCGGAGAAACATCCACTCTCAGGAAGAAAGGGAATTGGACTATGGGACAGGGAGATGATGCTGCTTACATCTCTTATTCCACTGCAAAACACGACAAAATTCTCGTCGAACCGACCCTGAACTATGCTCAAAAGATTGGCAAGAACGACATAAGTGCCGTGGCAGGATATTCCTACGATTTCTTCCACGAAGAATACCGCGGAGAAACCAAGCTCGACCCGCTTGTCATCGGAGACAAATACATCACCTCGTTCAACTCGGCGACAGGCACTCAAACCTGCACCGGCAGTTACATTGAACACATCCTTATGTCATATTTTGCCAGAGTCAACTACTCATTCGATGACAGGTATCTGATTCAACTTACAGGTCGCCGCGACGGCACATCCCGTCTTCCGAAAAAGACCCGTTGGGCCTCCTTCGGTTCCGTTTCGCTCGGATGGCGTATAAGCAATGAAAAGTTCTTCAATGTCGACTGGATTGACGACCTCAAGATTCGAGCAAACCTCGGTACACTCGGAAACACAAATATCGGAGCCTGGGATTATCAAGCGACCATCAACACAGCTCCGAGAGCGATTATGAATGGGGACAATCTTGTACTCGGAATGACACAGTCAAACCTCACCAACAATGACCTCGTATGGGAAAGAAAAACAACAGCAAATGTCGGTGTTGATTTTACTGCTCTGAAAACAAGGCTCACGGCATCGGCTGAGTACTATTACTCAAAAAGTTCCGACCTTCTTCTTGCCCTCCCGGTCTTGATGACCACGGGAAATGAAGGCGGTGCTCCGACCGTAAATGCCGGTTCTCTTCAAAACACAGGTATAGAGTTCGAGCTCGGATGGCACGACACCATAGGAGACTTCTCTTATTCGGTAAACGCCAACCTCTCAACTTGTTGGAACAAAGTTCTTGATCTTGGATACGGACAGACCGTTTACTACACATCATTTGCGAAATCCGAGATAGGCAAGCCTCTTGGTATGTGGTATCTCTATAAAAATCTTGGCGTGTTCCAATCTATAGACGAAGTGAAGAACCACAAGAATGCCGACGGAGTCATTATCCAGCCAAATGCGAAACCGGGAGACATCATTTATGATGACTATAACGGTGACGGACAGATTTCTTCTGAAGACAGACAGATTGTGGGAAGTCCTTGGGCAAAACTATACGCCGGACTGAATCTCGGCTTTGCTTGGAAAGGTTTAGATTTGAACATTTCGGGATACGGTCGTTTCGGGCAAAAGGTCTATAACGGAGCCAGAGCGACGGCTGCTGATTTCTCAACAAATCAGAACAATTTCAACGACTATAAGCCTTGGACTGTAGACAATCCGTCAAAAACAACCCCTCGCTCTTTATATGGGGACACCCGTAACTCCAGAGCAGACCAGGACAGATGGCTGGAAAACGGTTCATTCTTCAGAATCAGTGACATTTCAATCGGTTATAGCCTACCTTCATCCGTATTAAGCAAAGCTAAATTTGAGGCTGTAAGGTTTTCTATCGTCGCAAAGAATCTTATAACAATGACAAAATACTCAGGCCTCGACCCTGAATTTGCTGACAGCGGCATATACACTATCGGTTATGACGGATGTTCATTTCCGAATCCGAGGTCAGTTCAGTTTGCCGTTTCATTCACCTTCTAAATCCTAACGAGTTATGAAACGTTTTATCAAAATATTTGCAACTCTTTCTATTGCGGCCTGCAGCCTTGGTTCCTGCGATGTTCTCGACATTCAAAACGAGAATGGTTTGTCCACCGGAATGTTCTGGAAAACCCAAGATGATATTAATTCCGGCTTGAACGCTGTTTATGCAATGTTCTACAGACAAGGAACTTGGACTAGAAACATATACACCCAGCTCAACGGTATGGCGGACGATGGCGTAAGTTACGCCGGATGGACAGAATTGAACGAATGGACAAAGTTCAAATATACGAACTACAACTTTGCAGAAGGTCAGGTCAAAATGTGGAGAGAGCATTGGACCGCAATAAATCGCGCAAATCAAGTACTTGACCACATCGATGACAGCGCCATCAGTTTCGACAGCGAAGACTCCAGACTTGATATGAAAGCCCAAGCTCTTTGGCTTCGCGCCTTCTACTACTATTAATGGTAGCGATGTGGGACAATGTGCCACTCATACTAAAGACATCTTCAGCATCGGATACGCCTTCTAATTTGGAAGGTAAACCGGAAGAACAGGCAAAGGTTGTATTCACCCAACTCGAAACAGATTTGTTGTGGGCAATAGAGCACCTTCCTCTCAAACGGGAAAAAGACAAGGCTCGCCCGACAAAAGGCTCTGCCTATGGATTGTTGGCTAAAATCTATATGCAACACAAAAACTGGCAGGAAGCCCAAAAATGTTTTGAATGGATTATTGAAGGAGAAGGCAAAAGCATCTACTCCCTTGAATCCAAATGGGAGAATAACTTTAATTGCAAAACCGAGAACAATTGTGAATCCCTCTATGAGATTCAATTCTCATTATGCAACTATGTAGGTTTTGACCAGACTGACAATTATCTTGATGCCAATGCACAGGTCGGCACTCAAATCGAAGTGAATCAATCACCTAAAGGCCTCGGTTGGAACAATGTGGAAAGCAACAGATGGATTGTCGATTACTTCAAGAGAGAAAAGACCGTTGACGGAAAGAATGACCCGCGATTGTTTTACACTTGCTGGTACGCCCAGGCGGAAGCTGATTTTCCCGAGCATCCTGATCAATTGATTTATGGCAAAAAATGGGCTGATTACAAATACTCGGCAACAGACAACCAAAGAGTATTCATAAAAAAATACTCTACAGACGTGAATCCTCTCTACTATTGGAATGACAACAACTTCCGTTCTATCAGACTCGCAGATATGCTGCTTTTGTACGCAGAGTGTCTGAACGAAATCAACAATGGCCCGGATGCGAAGGCCGTAGGATATGTCAACAAAGTCAGAAACAGAGTCGGTCTTCCGAAGATAGAAGACGGCACATATTACGATGCTTCGAAAATCACATCCAACTACAAAGATTTCAAGGAACACATAAAGATTGAAAGAGCGCTGGAGCTTGCCTTTGAATGTGTAAGATGGATTGACTTGAAGAGATGGGGATTTGACGAAGCCACGCTTGAAGAAATCAAAACGAGGGATGTGGACTTCAACAACTTCACCCTCGGCAAAAACGAGCGAATGCCGCTTCCACAGAAAGACTGCGACAACAATCGCAATCTCCACCAAAATCCGAAATACTAAAAAACATATAACACACAACAATTAACTACTCTTATTATGAAAAAGATGTTATTTTTCGCAAGTGCAGCACTTGCCCTGCTTGCATCCTGCAGCACAGAAGAAAAACCCGAGGATAAATCATCCTTCGGACTGTCCCCGGTTATCTGCAATGTCGAACCGGCCGGTGGAATTGTCGAACTGAAAATCACCGGAAAAGAGTCTTGGACTGTTGAACTCACAGAATGGTCAACGGAAAACACGGACTGGTGTAAGACCGAGGTTGCAGAAGGAGAAGGCGAATTCACACTTAAACTTACTGTGGAACAAGCCGTATCTCTCACTGATTCACGTTCAGTGGTTGTTGAGGTTTCCAACGGAAAGAAAACTCATCAGTCAAAAATTATCCAGGCTCCCCTACAGCTGGGTGAAGGTGAAGTCCTCATCCAAGGTCTTGACGGGAAAGGTAGAATTTGGTCTGTCTATAATCTCGCCGACAAGGGTAAATTCGAGACAGATATCGAGGCTACTTCCGCTGCATTCCAATTCAACCGCAACAAAGCCTGGCCTTTCGACCCTTCAAAGAATGGTGGAGCTTTCGGCGGCGCCACTCCTTCTGAAGAGGGTATGGTGCCGGTAGAGGGTTTCGTAGATGCTTGTAAGGCATATTCTGAGCCTCACCGCGCATTTGACAAGGATGACCCATCAAAAGAGATTGATGACCCGGATGCTTGGGACGATGCCAATGATCCTTGCCCTGAAGGCTGGAGAGTTCCGACAACTTGGGAAATCATTCAGACTCTCGGATTTTCCGAAGTAGCTTCCGGTAATGGATATTCAACCGATAAATTCAACTGCATCCGCGTTGAAGCCGGAGAGCGCGGCTTTACCAAATCCGGCCTTATCGTCGGATGGGGACAGAATGTTCCTGACAGAATCACAAAAGAAAACATCGTCAAAGAAGGCGGAATGTTCATTCCTGTATGCGGCTGGATCTCAGACGGCGGCTACACCGACAGAACCTGGTTGTACACTCTTTGGGGCGCGACTTCCCACAAAGACAATCTCGCCGGTCTGTACCTGACTTCATACAACGACTATTGCGACCATTGGGGTTGGGGTGACGGGCATAAGAACTATGCGACCGTTGTCCGTTGTATCAAGAAATAAATTCTTAAATTGCACTCCCGTTCTTGTGTTGTAAGGGCGGGAGTGTATTAATTTCTATTGAGCAGTTTTATGAAAAGATTTGTCTGTATATTTCTGGCAGCATTGGCCATTTTGACTGCCTGCAACAAAAACTCAGAGCAACAGGTTGTCAATGTCATTCTTGAAACTGATATCGGCAACGATGTGGATGATGCTCTCGCACTTGGACTGGCATATAACTATGTCGATGCAGGGAAAATGAATCTTCTGGCGATTACCATCAATAAGGAAGGGAGCGCACCCGGTGAATTCGTCGACATAATGAACACATTCTACGGCCATCCGGAAATTCCGATAGGGGTTATTCGTAACGGTGCTTATTGCGAAGACGATGCCGTAAACTACGCCAAGGCTGTAGTGGATATGAAAAACGAGGATGGCACACCGGCTTTCGCAAGGTCAATAACAGACTACGACAGTCTTGATGACGCCCCTACCCTATACAGGAAAATCCTTCCTACTCAAGAAGACAACTCCGTGGTGATTGTTTCTGTAGGGTTCTCCACAAATCTCATAAAACTCCTTGAAACTCAGGCCGATGAGTATTCTCCCCTTTCAGGAAGGGAATTGGTGAAACAGAAAGTCAAACTTCTGGTTACAATGGCAGGAAACTTCGAAAATGCGGAGTTTCACGAATACAATGTAATGAAAGATGTTCCTGCGGCCAAAGTAATTTTCGAAACTTGGCCGACTCCGGTCGTGACTTCTCCGTTCGAGCTGGGTATACAGACTTGCTACCCGGCCTCAAGCATTGAAAGGGATTTTGATTGGGCAGAGCTCAATCCTATTGTCGAAGCCTACAAGTCGTATCTCCCTATGCCTTATGATCGTCCGATGTGGGATCCCACTGCTCTTATGTATGCTGTAGAGGGCGAGAAATGGTTTACGATGTCGCCAAACGGCCGGATTTCAATAACAGACGAAGGCTCGACACTTTTTTCTGCCACTCCTGATGGAGATAGAAAATATATGATGGTTGACACTCTTCAGGCAAAAGCAATCATTGAGCATTTTGTTGAGTTGATACCATTCAATCCGAAATCAACGCGATGAAACTTCTGTACAAAATAATATGCGCCGCATTAGCGCCGGCATTACTGATTTCCTGTTCCGAAAAAATAGAGCAACCTGATGTTTCCGGTGGAGGACACGCATACAAGTCCGTCTTCAAATGGGGCAAACCGACAGATGTATTCGGGTTCCAGCCTCAAAACAGATACGCATATTGTCCTTCTGTCATAGAAATGGAAGACGGAAGTTGCCACATGTTCTTCTGTGGAAATCCCGAAGAGAATAAAATGGTGGACAATATCTACCATATTGAGATTAAAAAAGACGGCAGCAAAACAACTCCGAAGAGTGTGCTGCAACCTACGCCCGGCACTTGGGACAGTTTCCACTGCTGCGACCCGAATGTCATAGAAGGTCGATTCAAAATGAATGGTGTAGTTTATAAATATGCAATGTTCTACTTGGGAATTGACAAGGGGGACTGTAAGGGAAATGAAATTGGCGTTGCTTTCAGCAATGACCTCAATGCCAGCTCTTGGGTCAAATACCCAAAACAGGTTATAGCATTTCCAGACAATCGCGACAAGGCTTGGGGCGTCGGGCAGCCATCCGCATTCTCTCTCGACAAGGAAGGAAAAGTTCTTTTAACATACACACGTGGAGATGTCAGCGGCACCGGTGTTCGGTTTTGCAAGCTTGATATGGGCGATATGTCAAATCTTGTAGTGGAAGAATCCAAGCCAATCACATCTATGGGATTCAATCACATACTTCACAATTGTGATTTCGCAGTTGACCATAGTGCAAAAAAGGTTGTAGGCGTATTCTCAGGCACTTGGCCCGAGGTTTATCCAACATTTATCGAATCCTACAACGCCGTTGCTTATGTAGATTATGACAACTTCCTCAAGGGCAATGGGACTTGGAAGCGATTGCCGGACATTGATTATTCTGTGTCAGGATATTACAGGAACCACAATGCCTGTCTTCTTCGTGACAGCTATGGATTTCTAAAAAGCCACAAAACTCCATCGGTATTCTTTACCGTCTCCGGGACTGCACGCATTGCAGAATGGTCATATCGCATTTGGAGAGTCGATTCCAGCATAGAAAAGGTAGAGATTACAAACTAATGAGATGTCTGCCACCATTACTCATCTGTCAATTCTCCTCTCGGCTTGCTCTGGGGACATTGACAATACTCCCGAATCCGGAGGACAGGCTTACAAGAGAGTTTTCAGTTGGTCCGTGCCTATTGATATTTTTGGATTTCAGCCACAATTGCGTTATGCCTACTGCCCCTCCGTCATAGAGATGGAGGATGGAAGTTGCCATATATTCTTTTGTGGCAATCCGGATGAAGGAAAAATGGTCGACAATGTATTTCATCTTTTCATAAATCAGGATGGTGCTCCATCAGAACCTATGAGCGTTCTTGCTCCAACTCCTGATGCTTGGGACAGTTTCCACTGTTGTGACCCGAATGTCATAGAAGGTCTATTCAAAATGGATAGCCACACATACAAATATGCTATGTTTTATTTGGGCTCTGACCGAGGAGACACCAATGGCAATGAAATCGGGGTTGCTTTCAGCAATGACCTCAATTCTCGAACTTGGGTCAAATATCCCAAACCATTACTTCCGTTTAGCGGAGATGACGACAGATATTGGGGAATTGGTCAGCCGTCAGCCATTTCGCTTGACAGGCAAGGACAAATTCTACTCAGTTATTCTTGCGGAGACGAGAAAGGGACCCGCGTGGAGATGTGTGAGATAAACCTGAGAGATATGTCTGACATTAAAATAGGGGAAGTCGTCAGAGTCTCGTCTTCCGGTTTCAACCATCTGATGCACAATTGTGATTTCGCAATAGATTCGGCACACAACAAAATTGTCGGTGCAATCTCCGGAGACTGGGCAAAGGTCTATCCAAGTTTCATAGAGACCTTTGTGGGAGTAGCATATATGGATTACGATTCTTTTCTGAAAGGCAAGGGAAGTTGGATGAGACTTCCGGACATCAACAGCGATGTCAGCGGTTTCTACAGAAACCACAACCCCGGTCTCCTCCGCGACTCATTCGGCTATTTGAAAGATTACCGCACGCCATCTGTCTTTTACACGATTGCAACCACTGGGACTCCTTGCGAATGGTCCTATCGAATCTGTCGGGTTGACGGAAAACTTATTAAACAAGAGATTACAGAATGAGGAAACTTTTTTTACTGTCGGCATTATCCGCCCTCGCATTCTGTTCTTGCACAAAGGAGATGTGGACTCTGCAACAAGAACAAGCAACCGACAGTCTGCTGGCCACGTATTATTCCCCTCTTTTGTTCAGAGGATGCGACGATAGGGGAAATATCGCAATATTCAGTTTCTCAGATGGTTCTTCAATTGAAATAGACAGAAACAGTACTGCTGTTTTCTCAGCAAGTGACGGAGTTTTTCCTTCAGTAACATCTCATAACGGCAAATGGAAAATCAATGGAATCTCCACAGGCATACCGCTCACAGAAAGTCTTGGTAATCTCAAATCAAAACTCGTATGTATGGCATATGATTGCAATGCTCTGTACATCTATATGTCGAATGGAAAAACGCTCCACATTCCGAGCACAATTGAAGGCTCTCTTTGGGCCTTCTCTTTCAACAAGGAAGATAATCCGCAACTTGCATCAACTCTTCATTGCGACATTTCCGGCTTCACTATCAGCGGAATGCTTGAACGCGGTGATTTTTCCAACAAAATGTGCCCGGACATTTCTTATCGAGGAAAAAGTATCTCTGTGAATGGAGAATCCCAAAGAAACAGACGTTCAAGACAGAATTTCGCCGGTACTGTAGAATATGTCTTAACCCTTTTCGATGACAGCAAACTAACATACAAGGTCAAACTATCCGAAGCATATCCAAGTATATGGCTCTACACTGAAGGAGGTAAAAAAATCGAAAAGGAAACATACACAACTGGTTCAATACGGATTTCAGACCCATTGAAATGCTATTGGGACAAAGAAGAATTCAAAACCCAAATACAGATTCGCGGACGCGGCAACAGCACTTGGCACAACTTTCCTAAAAAACCTTATAGAATCAAACTTCGGGAGAAAGAGGCAATATTCGGAATGCCGGCAAATCGCGATTGGGCACTGCTTGCAAACTACTCCGACAAGTCTTTGCTGCGAAACCAATTGGCAATGAGAGTTTCAGAAATCTGCGGTATGTCTTGGACTCCAAAGATATTCAACGTGGATGTGTTTCTAAATGACGAATATATCGGAAGTTACGATTTTACAGAACATAAGAAAGTCTCTAAACACAGAGTTAGTATTGACACTTCAGCTGGAGATTGCTACTTGGAGATTGAAGCAAAGAAGGACAAACCGGTCTGCTTTGATACCGGAATGAAAATACCTATAATGTTCTCCGACCCTGAACAACCCTCCGCTGCACTAAAGGAGGAGATAGTACGCTATTTCTCCGATTTTGAAACAGCACTGTCATCTCCATACTTTTCTGACCCGATAAAGGGTTATCGTTCTTTCGTCGACATAGAGTCATTTATAAATAATTACATCATTCAGGAACTGTCAAAAAACATTGACGCAGACCTTTTCAAAAGCCTTTTTCTTGTAAAAAGGAAAGAAGGAAAACTGGAATTTTATCACGTTTGGGATTTCGACCTAGCATTTGGAAACTGCAATTATCTCAACGCCCACGAAGCTGTTTCCACAGGGCCGGAAGGCTGGTATATCCGCAACCACACACAAGAGGGGATAAATACCGGATGGTATTACCTGATGTTCAAAGACCCTTGGTTCGCAGCACAACTAAAGGCAAAATGGATGACAGTTTATCCACAATTGAAAACGATTCCGGAAGAGATTAGATGTTTAAGCCACCAAATTTACGGCTCAGCAGGACGAAATTTCAGCAGATGGCAGATTCTTGACAGTTATGTTTGGCCAAATGTGGTCTGGCTAGGCAGTTATGACAAAGAAGTCGATTATCTCTTGGATTTCTATAGCAGACGTCTTGAGTGGATGAATAATCAAATACTTTCCGCATCCGGTACAACTCCGCTCAAGAATTAAAGTATGGAACTCACTGTACGAGAGAAACCGCCCAGCCGTCTATGGTTCTTGTTTCGGTGGATATGTTCACCCCGATTTTCACGAGATGTTTGCCCTCCTCGAAACGATACGGGATCATATAGCCCTTGTCATCAATCTGCTTCAGGGCAGTCTCCGCTGTGCTGTCAACCTTGAATTCAAAGACATAGATTGAATCCTCCGTCCAGCACACGGCATCAGCACGTCCTACGGCCGACTTTTCTTCTGTGCGGATGTGGTAGCCCAGCAGGGAAAAAATCAGATAAATAATCGTCTGGAAGTGCTTCTCCGTCTTATTTTCGAGGTCATTCGGCATTCCTGCGAGAAACGACTGCATCCGCGACAGCGCCTCATCAATATCTCCCTTTTTCAAGGCGGCATTGAAACGGATTACAAAAGAAGCCCCGGACGGGTTGTTGCCATTGTAGCCAGCCAGAAGCGAATCCATAAATCCAGTACGCACTTCCTTGTTCGGATAGCCGAGAGTGTAGCTGTCGAGGCTGCGGTCATAGTCCTTGATGGTCAGATAGCCGGTCTGATAGAGAAGAGGTATCGGATTGTCCGTGAGCTCCGGAGAGACATTGAACTCATTTAGAGAAACATACTCCATCCTGTCAAGTTCCCGCTCGTCAATCGGCTTGCGTTCAAGCCTCTCTATCAGGCAAGTCGGAGTAGCCGTCTCAAACCAATAACTTCCAAGACGTCCGTCGGAAAAAGCGTTAAGCAGACTGAACGGATTGTATATATCTTCAGAACCTGCGCAGAAGTGGTAGCCGTCATAGTTCTCTTTCAGAAGTTCGAGCGCACGTTCTCTGCTCACGCCATCCGCTTCCGCAAAAGCGTCTATCCGATCGGAGAAATCACGCTCAAGTTCCGATTGGGAAATTCCGCAGACCGCAGAAAACTCTGGAAGCATAGATATGTTTTTGAGATTATTAAGTTCGCTGAATATGCTGAGTTGCGCAAATTTGTTTATGCCAGTTATGAAAACGAAGCGCAGGTAAGGGTCGAGACTCTTTATCGGGCTGTAGAAATTCCTCATTATCTGGCGCATAGATATCAGTCGCTCCCTATCGTTCATCACGTCAAGAAGTGGAGCATCATACTCGTCTATGATAATGACAGCTTTCGCTCCGGTCTGCTCGACGGAACGGTGCACAAGTCCTTCCAGACGCTGATTCACGCGAACATCCTTCTCTCCCCGACCATAAATCCGCTCATAGGCATACAGCTTCTTGTCCAGTTCCTCAAGCAGCTGCTCCTCATTCATATGCTTTGCCGTTGACATATCGAAATGAAACACCGGATGCTTCACCCACTCGGTCTCCAGTCTGCCGGCCTCCAATCCGTCGAATAGTTCCTTCTCCCCGGCAAAATAGAAATGGAAAGTCGATGACAGCAGAGATTTCCCGAAACGGCGCGGACGACAGAGGAATACATATTCAAACTTATTGGCAATTTCGTACACATATCCTGTCTTGTCCACATACATATACCCACCCTCGACAATTTTGTCAAAAGTCTGCACCCCGATAGGAAGATCTTTCATACCCATAACCGTCATTCTTTAGTCACCGGAACAAAGATAGCAATTTATCAGGAATATGCGTAACCATCAAAAAATTCCCCTGAAATCCTTTCAGACTTCAGGGGAACAATTTCTGTCAAAGAGTTCGGACTATTCCTCAGTTGCAGGTGCCTCTGCCGGAGTCTCAACCGGAGCTTCGGTTGCAGGAGCGGCCTCTACGGTCTCTGCCTTCTTTGCGCGGCTGCGGCGAGTTGTCTTCTTGGTTTCCTTCTTAGGAGTTGAAGCGAGAGCTGCCTCGTTGAAGTCAACGAGCTCGATGATTGCGAGGTCAGCACCGTCACCCTGACGGAAACCGGTCTTGAGAACCCTTGTATATCCACCCTGACGCTCAGCAATCTTAGGGGCAACGGTGCGGAAGAGCTCCGTGACAGCCTCCTTGTTCTTGAGATAGCTGAAAACGGTACGGCGGGATGCTGTAGTATCGTCCTTTGACTTTGTGATGAGCGGTTCAACGTACATCTTCAAAGCCTTTGCCTTGGCTACAGTGGTCTCGATTCTCTTGTGGAGAATGAGTGAAGTGGCCATATTCGCGAGGAGAGCCTTGCGGTGACCGCTCTTGCGACCAAGGTGGTTGAAAGCCTTATTGTGTCTCATACTTTATACGTTCTTTTTCTTTTGTTCAATATTATACTTGGTAACATCCATACCGAATGAAAGCTTCATCTTGTCAACCAACTGGTCGATTTCGTTGAGGGATTTCCTTCCGAAGTTCCTGAACTTCATAAGCTCGGCTCTTGAGTAGGAAACAAGGTCAGCGAAAGTGTCGATGTCAGCAGCCTTCAGACAGTTGTATGCTCTCACTGAAAGTCCCATATCGGAAAGCTTGGTGAGAAGGAGATGTCTCATGTGGAGTGACTCCTCGTCAAGTTCCTTTGAGTCAGACTCAATGGTGCTCTCAAGAGTGAGCTTCTTGTCGTCGGTGAACAATTTGAAGTGATAGATAAGGATGTTTGCAGCCTCCTGCAGAGCCGTGTTCGGAGTGATTGAACCATCGGTTACAATCTCCAGATTCAGCTTCTCGTAGTCGGTCTTCTGTTCCACACGCCAGTTCTCGACGGTCCAGTTCACGTTGCGGATAGGGGTGTAGATGGCGTCCACCGGAATGGTTCCGATAGGCGTATTCTCGTCCCTATTCTCGTCAGCCGGAACAAAACCGCGTCCCTTTGCAACTGTGAGAGAAATCTCAAGTTTCACGGACGGTTCGAGAGAGCAAATGTGAAGGTCAGGGTTCAACACCGTGAAAGAAGACAATCCCTTTGAGATTTCCTCAGCGGTAAACTCTTGCTTTCCGCTGATAACGATGTTTGCCACCTCCGAATCAACGGTGTCCACCATTCTCTTGAAGCGCACCTGTTTGAGGTTCAGGATGATGTCCTGCATTCCCTCAACGACGCCCGGAATTGTGGCGAATTCCTGGTCTACACCGGAAATCTTGATTGAGTTGATAGCAAACCCCTCTAATGATGACAGGAGAATACGGCGAAGGGCATTACCGATGGTCTGTCCGTAGCCAGGCTCCAAAGGCCTGAACTCGAAGCGGCCGACGGTATCGGTTCCTTCAAGCATAATCACCTTGTCCGGTTTCTGAAATGCTAAGATTGCCATAATTGCTTTTTGGGTGTTTAATTATTACTTGGAGTAAAGCTCGACGATAAGCTGCTCGTTGATGTTCTCAGGGATTTCCTCGCGTACAGGAACATTGAGATACTTTCCGGTAAGCGCCTTCGCGTCAAGCTCAAGCCATGAGTACTTCGCTGCGGAAGCGACACTTGCGGTGATTACCTCAAGGCTCTTTGACCTCTCGCGCACAGCAACAACGTCACCAGGCTTCACTGTTGCAGAAGGAATGTTGCAGACTTCCCCGTTGAGCGTGATGTGGCAGTGGAGAACGAGCTGTCTTGCTGCCGCCCTTGTAGGAGCAAAACCAAGACGATACACGATGTTGTCAAGACGAGACTCAAGAAGGAAGAGGAGGTTCTCACCCTTCTGTCCCTTCATGCGGGACGCTTTCTCGTAAGTGTTGCGGAACTGCCTTTCGAGAACGCCGTAAGTATACTTAACTTTCTGCTTCTCCTTGAGCTGAGTGCCGTACTCGGATTTCTTCTTGCGCTTGCTTGCAAGTCCGTGCTGTCCCGGAGGATAATTTCTCTTTTCAAAGTCCTTATCCGTTCCGTAAATCGGCTCACCGAACTTACGCGCAATTTTGGTACTTGGTCCAATATATCTTGCCATAGTAATTCTTGCTTTAGATTGTTACACATTAAACCTTACGACGTCCCTTAGGGCGGCATCCGTTGTGCGGCATAGGAGTAACATCGATAATCTCGGTGACTTCGATACCTGCACCGTGGATTGTTCTGATTGCGGACTCACGTCCTGCACCAGGACCCTTCACATACGCCTTTACCTTGCGGAGACCGAGGTCGTAGGCCGTCTTTGCACAATCCTCAGCCGCAACCTGCGCTGCATAAGGAGTGTTTTTCTTTGATCCCCTGAAACCGCTCTTTCCGGCAGAGGACCAGCTGATCACCTGTCCGATACTGTTGGTCAGAGAAATGATCACGTTGTTGAAGGTTGATGAAATATGAGCCTCGCCACAAGCGTCAACCTTTACAACTCTCTTTTTTGCTGTTGTTGTTTTCTTTGCCATAATTCATCGACTATTTGGTTGCCTTCTTCTTGTTGGCAACGGTTTTCTTCTTACCCTTTCTCGTACGGGCGTTGTTCTTGGTGCTCTGACCACGGACAGGGAGTCCAAGACGATGGCGGATGCCACGATAGCAACCGATATCCATCAGACGCTTGATGTTCATCTGGATGCTTGAACGGAGCTCACCTTCAATCTTGTATTCGTTGGCGATGATGCTACGGATTCCCGCAACCTGCTCATCGTTCCAGTCACCGCACTTGATGTCATAATCGATACCGAGCTCGGAAAGAATCTTCCTCGCTGTGCTGCGGCCGATTCCGAAGATATAGGTCAAGCCTATCTCTCCCCTCTTGTTGTTAGGTAAATCAACACCGGCTATTCTTGCCATAACTATTCTAATACTTAAATTGTTAACAAATCAGTGATTATCCCTGGCGCATCTTGAACTTCGGGTTCTTCTTGCAAATCACGTAAAGACGACCTTTGCGCTTTACGATCTTGCAGTCTTCGCTGCGCTTCTTTATGGATGTTTTAACTTTCATAACTAATATTTTATTTATATCTGAAAGAAATTCTTCCTTTTGATAAATCATAAGGTGACATTTCAACTCTCACCTTGTCACCGGGCAGAATCTTGATGTAGTTCATCCTCATCTTTCCGGAGATGTGGGCGATGATGACGTGACCGTTCTCAAGCTCGACCTTGAACATCGCGTTCGGCAGAGTCTCGATGATGACGCCTTCCTGTTCGATTGCTGATTGTTTCGGCATAAAATATCACATTAAAATTTAACATTGTTCTCGATGAAGTCAAAGGTAGACAGCTGCTCCGCGTGACCTTTTCTGACAACAACCGTAAGCTCGTAGTGAGCCGCATTCCGGTGATCCGCCGTGTGGACTGCCCAACCATTTTTGTCCAAATACACGTTTCTGGATCCTGCCGTAATCATCGGCTCGATACAAATCGTCATTCCGTTTCTGAGCTTCGGGCCATGCCCCTGTCTCCCATAATTGGGAATTCCGGGTGACTCGTGCATCTGGGTGCCGATACCGTGGCCTTCAAGCTCACGCACGACACCGAAACCGAACGACTCCGCATACGACTGCACCGCGTGTCCTATGTCACCGACGCGGGCTCCGTCAACCGCTGCTGCAATGCCCTTGTAGAGAGATTCCTTCGTCACCTTAAGAAGTTCGGCAGTTTCGGCGTCCACTTCCCCGACCGGGAAAGTGTAGGCCGAATCACCGTTGTATCCTCTGTAGTAAGTTCCGCAATCCACCGACACGATGTCTCCGTCCCTGAGGACGTAGTCGGACGGGAAACCGTGCACGACAACATCGTTTACAGACATGCAGAGCGCCGCCGGAAAACCATCAAACCCGAGAAAGCTTGGTATAGCTCCGTTGTCACGGATAAAAGTCTCAGCCACCCTATTCAACTCAAGAGTTGTCACACCAGGAGTGACCATCTTACCGACTTCCGCCAATGTCTTGGAAACGAGAATGGCATTCTCGCGCATCAGCTCTATTTCTTCCTCTGTTTTCGGCGCAACCATTTCCAATGAACTTTATCGATTTTACATACCTGAACGTCCTTTCAGACGACCGGTCTTCATCAGTCCGTCGTAATGACGCATCAAAAGATAGCTTTCAATCTGCTGGAGAGTGTCAAGAACGACTCCGACGAGAATCAGGAGGGAAGTACCTCCGTAGAAGCCAGCGAACTTGTTGTTGACTCCAAGCATCATCGCGAATGCCGGGAGAATAGCAATCAGGGCAAGGAAGATTGAACCCGGGAGAGTCACCCTCGACATGATTGAGTCAAGGTATTCCACGGTCTTCTTGCCAGGCTTCACACCCGGGATGAATCCACCGTTTTTCCTCATTTCCTCGGCCATCATCGTCGGGTTGACGGTTACGGCTGTATAGAAATAAGTGAAAAGGATTACAAGAATCGCAAACACGAAGTTGTACCAGAATCCGGTGTAGTTGCTGAAAACTGCTGCAAGACCTCTGGTTGCATCAAAACGTGAGAAAATAAGCGGGAAGAGCATCAAAGCCTGAGCGAAGATGATAGGCATCACGCCGGCTGCGTTGATCTTCATCGGGATGTACTGGCGCACGCCACCATACTGCTTGTTTCCCACAACTCTCTTCGCATACTGCACAGGAACCTTTCTCACTGCCTGAACGAGCGCGATGGCTGCGACAAACACGAAGAAGAGGATGATGAGTTCAACGACGAGAAGAAGGATACCACCGACAGCTGTTCCCCATTTTGCAGAAACCTCGGCACCGAGTGCGAAAGGCAGACGTGCGATGATTCCGACCATAATGATGAGAGAGATACCGTTGCCAATTCCGCGGTCGGTGATTCTCTCACCGAGCCACATCACGAACATCGTTCCTCCGATGAGGATTACAGTTGAAACGAGGTTAAACCAGAAGTTTGACCAGCCGAGCTGATTGACAGCGACAAAAGCGCTGGCAGGAACCTGCTGGTGAAGAGCAGCCATATAGGCAGGACCCTGGATGCAGAGAATCAGGATGGTGAGATACCTTGTGTACTGATTCATCTTTCTCCGTCCGCTTTCGCCCTCCATCTGCATTTTGCGGAAGTAAGGGACGAAAACACCAAGAAGCTGGATGACGATGGAAGCCGAGATGTACGGCATCACACCCAGCGCAAAGATAGAGGCATTACCGAACGCACCGCCTGAGAACATATCAAGAAGGCCGACGAGACCCTCCTGAGCAAAGTCCTGCATCTTGGCGAGCTGGGAAGCGTCTATGCCCGGAAGCACGATGAAGCTTCCGAGACGATAGACAAGGATGAGAAGAAGTGTGTAGCCGATTCTCTTCCTGAGTTCCTCAATCTTGAAGATGTTCTTGATTGTCTGAATAAACTTCTTCATTATTGCTATTCGATTGTGTTAGCTTTTCCGCCGGCAGCCTCAATCTTCGCTACAGCGCTCTTTGAGAACGCATTTGCAGTGACCTCAACTTTGGCCTTGAGTTCGCCGTTGCCGAGAATCTTCACGAGATCGTTCTTTCCGGCATATCCGGCTTCCCTGAGAATGTCAAGCGTGATGACCTCAAGCTTGTTCTCCTCAGCTATTGCCTGAAGGACAGCGACATTGACTGCCTTGTACTCAACACGTGTAGGGTTTGTGAACCCGAACTTAGGAAGACGACGCTGGATAGGCATCTGACCTCCCTCGAATCCGTTCTTGCGAGAGTAGCCGGAACGTGCCTGAGCACCCTTGTGACCGCGGGTTGATGTTCCGCCGTGTCCTGAGCCCTCACCGCGTCCGATCCTCTTCTCTCTTCCTTTAGAACCTTTTGCAGGTGTCAAATTATTCAATTTCATATTCTGTCCCTCCAATTATTTTACTTCTTCAACCGTTACAAGGTGAAGAACCTTCTCAAGCATTCCCTTGGTTACAGGGGTGAGCTCGACTTCAACGGTCTGGTGGAGCCTGTGGATTCCGAGTGACGCGAGGTTCGCAATCTGCCTCTTTGTAGCACCGCTCCTACTCTTTGTCTGAGTAATCTTTACTTTTGCCATAGTTCAGTCCTCCTTAACCTTTAAACACTCTGCTCATAGGAATGCCGCGGAGTCCTGCGACAGTGTAGGCGTCACGCATCTCAGTGAGAGCCGCAACGGTAGCCTTCACGAGGTTGTGAGGGTTTGAAGAGCCCTTTGACTTCGCGAGGACATTGTGGATTCCGACTGACTCGAAAACGACACGCATCGCACCACCGGCCTTAACTCCTGTACCAGGGGCAGCAGGCTTCATGAAAACGCGAGCGCCACCGAATTTTGCCTCCTGCTCGTGAGGGATAGTGTGGTTGAGAACAGGAACCTTCACGAGATTCTTCTTCGCATCCTCTACACCCTTGGAGATTGCTGTAGTGACCTCATTGGCCTTACCGAGACCATAACCGACAACGCCGTTCTCGTCACCCACAACAACAATGGCTGCAAAACTGAAGTGACGACCACCCTTAGTAACCTTGGTCACTCTCTGGATGGCAACAAGTCTGTCCTTGAGCTCAAGGTCAGATGTCTTTACTTTCTTAACATTTGTATTTGCCATAGTCTCAATTTTTAGAAAATCAGGCCACCTTCACGGGCAGCATCAGCCAAACTTTTAACACGTCCGTGATAGAGGTAACCTCCACGGTCGAAGGAAATCGTAGTGATTCCTTTTGCGAGGGCACGCTCTGCAATCTTCTTTCCGACGATTGCGGCAACCTCGACACCGGTCTTGCCCTTGCAGTCAGCCGCAAGTTCCTTGTCATTTGAAGCGGCAGCCGCGAGGGTGATGCCCTTCAAGTCGTCAACAACCTGAACGTAAATCTGCTTGTTGCTTCTGAATACAACCATTCTCGGTCTCTCAGCAGTACCATTAACGACTTTACGAATACGGTAGTGAATTCTTTTTCTTCTTTCAATCTTATTCAATGCCATAACTTAGTCCTCCTATTATTTAGCGCCTGCTGATTTACCGGCCTTGCGACGAAGCGTCTCGCCGACAAACTTGATACCCTTGCCCTTGTATGGCTCAGGCTTGCGGAATGAGCGGATCTTGGCTGCGACTTGTCCGATAAGCTGCTTGTCGCAGCTCTTGAGAACGAGCACAGGATTCTGTCCTTTCTTCACCGGCTCGGCCTCTGCCTTGATTTCAGCCGGAAGCTGGAAGTGGATCTCGTGAGAGAAACCGAGGGCAAAGACTGCCATCTGACCGGCAACTTCGACACGGTAACCCACACCGACAAGCTCCTGACGGATTGTGTATCCCTCTGAAACACCGACCACCATGTTGTGGATGAGGGCGCGGTAGAGACCGTGCATAGAGCGGTGACGAGGAAGATCTGTCGGGCGTGCCAATGTAACTACATTACCCTCTACGGTGACAGTGATGTCAGGGTCAACCTTCTGGCTGAGCTGTCCGAGAGGTCCTTTAACCTTAACCACGTTTCCGGCAGCGACTTCAACAGTCACACCGGCAGGAAGGTGTACAGGCAATTTACCAATTCTTGACATTATTCTTCAGTTTTAAATTAATAAACATAACAGAGCACCTCACCGCCGACATTAAGGTCCTTTGCCTCCTTGTCAGTGATGACGCCTTTTGAAGTTGAGATAATCGCGATTCCGAGTCCGTTCAGAACGCGCGGCATGTTCTCGACATCGACATACTTTCTGAGGCCCGGCCTTGAAATGCGCTCGATGTGCTTGATTGCAGCGGTCTTTGTCTGAGGATGATACTTCAGAGCGATTTTGATTGTGTTGAAAGGAGTGCCTTCAACTACCTTGTAGCTGAGGATGTAACCTTTCTCGCAGAGGATCTTGGTGATTGCGAGCTTCATCTTTGAAGACGGAATCTCAACGATCTTCTTGCCTACTGAATAGGCATTGCGAACCCTTGTAAGGTAATCTGCAATTGGATCAGTCATTTTTTAAATCCTTTAGTGGGATTTCACGACACCCGTGAGGTGCCCGATATCCGAATTGTTAATAAATATTGTAATGAATTGTATCTCTGTTATTACCAGCTTGCCTTCTTCACACCCGGAATGAGACCGTTGCTTGCCATCTCGCGGAACTGGATACGGCTGATGCCGAACATCCTCATATAACCCTTAGGTCTTCCTGTAAGAGAGCAGCGATTGTGCATACGGCAAGGACTTGAGTTCTTAGGGAGCTTGTCGAGAGCTGCCCAATCACCGGCTTCCTTGAGAGCTTTCCTCTTCTCGGCGTATTTAGCAACCAGCTTAGCGCGCTTAACCTCGCGAGCCTTCATTGATTCTTTTGCCATCTTATGTGTCTTTATTTGTTATTTTTTCTTGAAAGGCAGACCGAATGCTGAAAGAAGTGCGTGAGCCTCCTCGTCGGTCTGGGCGGTAGTCACAAAAGTGATCTCCATTCCGAGAATCTTGGTAATCTTATCGATGTCGATTTCAGGGAAGATAATCTGCTCCTTGATTCCGAGAGTATAATTGCCCTTGCCGTCCATCTTCTCAGAGATACCGTTGAAGTCGCGGATACGCGGAAGAGAAATACGGATGAGCCTCTCAAGGAACTCGTACATCTTCACATTGCGAAGGGTAACTTTCGTTCCGATAGGCATTCCCTTACGAAGTTTGAAGTTTGAAATATCCTTCCTTGAAGTCGTGACGATTGCCTTCTGTCCGGTGATTGCCGTGAGTTCCTGCTGTGCGACCTCGACGAGTTTCTTGTCACCGGTTGCATCGCCGACACCCTCGTTGATGGTAATCTTCACAAGTTTAGGAACCTGCATAACGGTAGAATAGCCGAACTGCTTCATGAGCTTGTCGACAATCTCCTCCTTATAGAGTTTCTTAAGTGCAGGGACATATCCTGCAGGTACTGTCTGTGCTGCCGGAGCGGCTGTCTGTTTCTTTGCTGCCATTACTTAATCTCCTCTCCTGATTTTTTGGAAACACGGACCTTAGTACCATCCTCCTTAATCTTGAAGCCCACGCGGGTTGCTCCGCCCTTCGCAGGGTCGACGAGCTGAAGGTTGGAGATATGGATTCCAGCTTCCTGTTTGATGATTCCTCCCTGAGGATTCTTTGCGTTTGGTTTGGTGTGCTTTGACACGATGTTGATGCCCTCGACGATGGCACGGTTCTTCTCCGTGAGAATCTCGAGCACCTTGCCGGTCTTTCCCTTGTCGTTACCGGCATTTACAAATACGGTGTCGCCTTTTTTAATTCTTTTCATAATACTAAATCAATTAGAGGACCTCCGGTGCCAGTGAAACGATTTTCATATAGTTCTCGCGAAGCTCCCTTGCAACAGGGCCGAAGATACGTGTTCCACGAACCTCACCCTGATTGTTGAGAAGAACGCAAGCGTTGTCATCGAAACGGATATATGAACCGTCCGGACGACGAATCTCTTTCTTTGTGCGGACAACCACAGCCTTTGACACCGAGCCCTTCTTTGCGTCACCGCCAGGGATAGCGCTCTTGACTGCAACAACGATCTTGTCGCCCACTCTTGCATAACGGTGACGGGTACCACCCAGAACACGGATACAAAGGACTTCCTTTGCTCCACTGTTGTCTGCCACCTGTAAACGTGATTCCTGCTGTATCATTGCTACTTAACTTTTTCTACGATTTCAACTAATCTCCAGTTCTTTGTCTTGCTGAGAGGACGGGTTTCCATGATGAGGACAGTGTCACCGACACTGCACTCGTTCTTCTCGTCATGAGCAACGAACTTGGTGGTCTTTTTGACGAACTTGCCGTACATCGGGTGCATTTCCTTAGTCTTTACGGCAACGACGATGGATTTGTCCATCTTGTTGCTGACCACAACACCTATTCTTTCCTTGCGAAGATTTCTTTCCATGAGAATTCAAATTTAGTTCTGTTTCTCTTTTTCTGCAAGGACGAACATCATGCGCGCGATGTCCTTCCGTGCCTTCTTGATTTTTGACGTATCCTCTAACGGAGAGATGGCGTGATTCATTTTCATTGTAGAAAGGTTCGCTTTCTCAACTGCGATGCGGTCACGAAGATCTGCAACCGACATTTCACGTACTTCTGTAATTTTCATAACTTTCTGCTCTCCATTAAATTATTCGACATAGTCCCTGCGAACCACAAACTTTGTTGTGACAGGAAGTTTCTGAGCGCCGAGACGGAGTGCCTCCTTGGCGATTTCCATCGGAACACCCTCAGCCTCAATAAGAATACGGCCCGGGGTCACAGGGCATACGAATCCCTCCGGATTACCCTTACCTTTACCCATTCGGACTTCGGCAGGTTTCCTTGTATAAGGCTTGTCAGGGAAGATTCTGATCCAGATTTTACCCTCACGCTTCATGTAACGGGACACCGCCTGACGGGCAGCCTCAATCTGACGACCTGTAAGCCAACAATTTTCCAAGGTCTTGATGCCAAAAGAACCGAACGCAAGCTGGTTGCCCCTCTGGGCAAGACCCTTCATGCGGCCCTTTTGCTGCCTTCTAAATTTTGTTTTCTTTGGTTGTAACATTGTCTTATTACTTTTGAATTATAAATTATTCAACCTTTTCCCTTAAAACATTGAGTGATAGACAGTTGGGCACACTATCCCTCAAAATTGGGACTGCAAAGATACGAAAAAATATCGAAACGACAACTTTTTCTGCAAAAAATTCAAACTTTTTTGACCGCATTTTTTGCATATTAACTTTTCCATTTTCAACGGATTACAGAGGTTGATGAAAAATATATTCACGCATTTTCGACCATCCGGGAAACGACGTCGCCGAACGAAGGCACGGGAGAATTTGAAGGGGATATGACGATATGACGCGGGAATTGATTATTTTTGCACTATGCGGTGAAAAACAGTCCGCGACGAATACATATTATATAAGATGAAACACCCTCGGCTCATATCGCTTCTCGTCGTCCTCGCTCTCGGAGGCACGGCATCGGTGCCCTCGTCAGCGCAGGAACGCCCCAAAAGGCCGGGAGGTTTTCTGGAATATACCGTCGAAAACGGGGACACGGTCTATTACGACAGCATACGCCCAGCCCGCGTGTTCCAGAGGATGCCAAGGCAGAAGGGAAGGGAGTGGAGGAAATACTACAGGCTCGTGCACAATTTCAGCAAGGCCTATCCCTACGCGCTCGTGGCGAAGAGGATGGTTCAGGAGACAGACAGCGTGATTGCGGCCGACCATCTTACGGGGCTGAAGAAGGAGCGCTACATCAACCATCTCCAGAAGGAGCTGTTCGGCGTGTTCGAAAAGCAGATGAGAAATCTCACCGTAAGCCAAGGGATGTTGATCATGAAGCTGATAGACCGCGAGACCGGGCAAACGTCATACGAGCTGATACGTGGCTACAAGGGCGGAATCACCGCAGGATTCTGGCAGGGTGTGGCAAAGATGTTCGATGAGGATATGAAGAAGCCGTACGACCCGCAGGGCGAGGACGCGCAGACCGAGGAACTGGTGCAACTGTGGTGGGACGGTGATTTCCCCGCTCTCTACTGGTCGCTGTTCTGGAAGGACCCGCCGGTCGTGGAGATTCCGGAAAAGTACAGGAACTGGAAGCCGGCGGAGGAGTAGGAGGCGAAGGACAGCAGCCCCGGTCGCCCGCGCGATGACTATGGCACGGGCAATGGTTAGAGAGCCGAGTCTGCGGGTCCGTCGTTGTATGCCCGGTACTCGCCGCGCATGACATTGAGGGTCTTAGGAAGCCAGACGCGGTAGCGCACGGACTTGTCCCAGGTGTTGCCGGCGGAGGCGAAGTCGCAGAGGTGAATCTGACGCGGCTTCCCGTTGTTTTCGAGGTCCGTGCCGACAATCATCGGAGCCGTGAACGCCATCCACGCGAAGCCGTGCCCCTCGGCCGGAGCGAGTTCTACCGTGCCGTCTGAAGCCGTCCGAATCACGACTCCCTCATCCACGAAGCCGTCATCGAAGCGCGAATCTCGGGCAAGCACGAGCGGTCCCCGGACAATGGCCTGGCAGCCGTTCTGCTCCACGACGCGGGCCGTCATGTCAAGGGAAAGCTCGACGCGGTCGCCCGCCTTCCACCTGCGGCTGACTCTTGCGTATTCACCTGCGGCAAGGGAGCCGAGCTCAACGGAAAGCGTGTCCGCGCCGCTGATAACCCGTGCCGAAGTCCTGCTGCTCCACTCAGGAATGCGGAGAGCGAGCGTGAAGTCCGCCGCTTTTTCGGGAGCGAGTTCAATGACGATGTCGCCCGAGGCCGGATAGTCTCCGGACTGGACAACCCTGAGCGAATTGCGCTTGCCAAGACGGACATCGGCCTCGGACTCTCCGTAGAAATTGACCGTGAGGCAGTTCCCGTCGGCACGGTAGGCAAGGGCCGGCATCATTGCGAAGGCTCTCGGCCCGTTGGCGTTGCAGCAGTTGATGTTCAGCCCGCACTGCCGCTCGCCCTCGACGCGCCAGCCCTCAAGCGGAGTGTATTTCGCAATCTGGCAGCCGTCGTCCTTCAGAGCGCCGAGAATGGCGTTGTAGAACGTGAGCTCGATGTTGTCTGCATAGCGCGAGTCTCCGGTCAGTTCAAGAAGCCTGCTGCAGAACTGCATCCAGGTGAAGCCCACGCAGGTCTCCATCGTGTGATAGGTCGGAACCGTCTGGAGTGCCTTGCCCCCGTACCAGCACTCCACCGCGCTGCCCGAACCGGCGAGATTGATTTCCTCTTCGAGAATGTGCGAATATGCCTTCAGAACAGCCTCATAGTCGGTCTTGTTTCCCGTAACCTTGTAGTATTCAAGCAGTCCCTCGTAGCAGGACATCATCTCGTAGGCCTTCTGACCGTTCTCGTAGGTGAACCACTCCTTCGGGTGCGGGAAGCGCAGGGCGACAGGAACATCCGCCTTGCTGATGAGCCGCGGCCCATCGGGTGTCTCCCACTGCGCGACGATGTATGAAGCGAAGTCGAGATAGCGCCGTTCGCCGGTCTTGTTGTAGAGACTCATGATTGGCTCAAGCACCGTCGAGCTCGGCATTCCGCGGTAGTCTCCAGTCAAAACAATGTCGGCCTTGCCCGGCCCAATCTGTGAAAGAAGGTGGTCTGCAACACCTGCAGCCGCCTCAAGTGCCCTGCGGTCGCCCGTGAGTTCATACCAGCTCAGGAGTCCGAGCATCGTGTATTTCCGTCCCCATATATCCCATTTTTTCGTCTGAAATTCCGGGGCATAGTTCCCGATGTAGCCGTCAGGAGTCTGCGTCGCGATGATGTCATCGACCGATTTCGCGATTTTGTCGTAAAGTGCGGAATCTCCCGTATAGCGATATGCGCCTATTGCACCGAGCGTCCATTTTCCCCAGAATTCGCTGTTCCATTTCCAGATTTCGACCCTGTGACGGAACGGCTCGACAATCTCATCGACATCCTGCTCCATCACTCGATGACGGAAACAGTCGTCAATCCTCACGCCGACATATCCGCCGACCTTCACGGATTTCACTTCCATATTCCCGGCATTCTTCGACATTCTGCCGTTCCCCGCGAAACACACTCCGCATCCGAAACCCAGCGCGGAAAGACTCATCAGAAAAAGGATATATTTATGTGCCATGATATTTCGTAACAAATTGATTTAGAATCATAAAAAAATAAACTGCTTCAGAATTTGTCCCTTATTTTCAAAGACAGGTTTCCAAGGATATGCTCACCTCAGTTCCACTCCTTCCGGAACAGTGACATCCGTATGTATGCTGCCGTCGGCCTGTTTTTCGTGACGAACGTGAATGGAGCCGTGCGGTGTCGGGAACGTGCCTTCCGCCCATTCGAGGTCGCCGAGATGCGGGGTTATGCGGACCTTTGAACACCCCGGTTCAAGAATCTCCACTCCGAGGACATGATGGCTGAGCCACGCTGTCGGGCCGGATGCCCAGCCGTGGCAGAGGCTGTGACGGAATCCGACATAGCAGTAGGCACCGAAATCGCCGTGGATGTCCTTCATACCCTCCGGCACAAGATTGTCAATGCCGGCGGCGTTCGGAAGCCAGTCGAGGTTGAAATCCTCCCAGAACGTCGTCGCCCCGAGGTCGAGCATCGCGCCCCAGTAGCTGCGGATGATGTCGAGAGCGCCCTGCCAGTCCTCCGCCCGGGCCATCGCCTCAAGCATCAGATAGCCGTAGAATGTGGAGAAGCCGTGCCCGCCGTTAAAGCTCAGGATGTCGCGGTCGGCCTTCTTCGCGTCCGTCAGCCCGGCAAGGGTCATGAGAGCTGCCGCCTGTTTCGAGCCGGGAGCATCGGGAGCGACGCCTGACTTAAGAAACTCCTTATAGACCTTCGGAGCGGCCTTCGACAGCCGTCTCTCCGCATCCGCGCACTCGGCGGCAAGCGCGTTGTCGCCGAAAATCTCCGCAAATTCCTGTCCGGCCTGCATCGCCCAGACCATCAGGGCCTGAAGCCCGGCATTCTTCGCCAGCTCATTTTCCTGCGAAGGCCAGTCGAGGAAGCGCATTCCGTCGAGATGTTCGCGGCCGTCCTTTCCGATGCACCCAATCAGCTGGCGGAGGAGTCCGGAGATATATTCCCTTGATTCAAGAAGATAGTCCCTGTTCCCGGTGTGACGGAACCACGCCTGATGGCAGAGCATCCACCAGATTGAATAGGAGGAGAACTCGCCGTTCATCCAATTCGGCAGAGGGGTCACGTCGCGCATCCAGTCGAGGGTCTTGGGGACGACCTCGTTGCCGCCGAATACCGTCGCCACAGTCATCACCTCCGGGTAGGAATCGCCCATCCACACGAGACGGTCACGCTTTATGCCCTCGATGAGGAAGTTCTGCATGCAAAGATGCACGGTGTAGGCTCCTGTTTCCCAGATACGGTTCAGACGCTCATCGCTGCAACGGAACGAGCCGGCATATTCAAGGTCACGCATTATGGAGATTGCCCGCACCTCCTTGAGCTTCACTGTCCTGTCCGGCTCGGCGAGGTCAATCCGCACGAAACGGTAGCCGGAATTGCCGATTTCCACCGCGCCCATCATCGGAAGCGAGACTGTCTGGTCGCGCATGGCGTGGTCGTTCGTCGCCCCACCCTTGCCGCCGACATCGGACATGGCCTCGGACGCCGACTCTCCGTAGCGGACACGAACCTTGACCGGACCGCCCGGGAACCACCCCGTCACAATCTGAAGCCCGCCGTGCAGTTCCTTCCCGTAGTCGAGCAGCACTCCGGGGGCGGCACCGTTCTCCGAAGAGAGGATGCAGTAGGATGTCGGAGTGTCGTTGTTGCAGTAGGGCTGCCCGTTGCCCTCTTTCAGAAGCACGTCGGCAAGCTGCACGCCCTCACCGCTCTGCCAGACAACACGGGCCGGCGAGATGTAGGTTCTGACGCGCACGTCGCGCTCCTGCGCGTCAATGATTCCTGTTCCGCAAAGCAGAATGGTTATTGAAAAAAGAAAGGTGTGGAATTTTGTCATATAAAACTTTAGTGTTAAATCATATTGCCAAAGGCAAGGGAAACGCCTCCTTATTATTACAAATATCGGAATATAATTCCGCAAAGAACGGCACTATTTGATTTAAGACTTTAGTTTTTTGACACGAAACTAATCGACAACCCACTTCTCGACGGTACGGGTCTGCGAAGAGATGTTCACCCCGACCTTGACGAGCCTCTTGCCGTCCTCGAACTTGTACGGGAGCATATAGCCTTTCTCGTCTATCTGTTTCAGAGCACCCTCAGCGGAGCCATCCACCTTGAACTCGAATACATAGATGCAATTGTCCGTGCAGCACACGGCGTCGGCGCGGCCGATGGCTGTCTTGACTTCCGTCCTGATGTAGAATCCGAGAAGGGAGAAAATCAGATAGATGATGGTCTGGAAATGCTTCTCGCTCTTGTTCTCAAGGTCGTTCGGAATGCCCGCAAGGTAGGCCTGGAGCTTCTCCATCGCGAGATTGATGTCCTGCGAGTCCATCGCGGCGTAGAAATGCGCGACGAAACCGGATGCCGTGGCCGCCTTGCTCGGATACTCATTGAGAAGGCCCCTCGTGAAGCCTATCTTCACCTCCTTGTTCGGATAGCCGAGGGTGTAGAGCTGCATGCGGGCGTCGTAGGACTTGATGGTCAGGTAGCCCGTCTGGTAGAGCATCGGGAGAGAGTTGTCGGAAACTTCAGGCGACACGTCGAAGTCCGACTGAGGGACATACTGCATCTTGTCGAGTTCTGTCTCGTCAATCGGATTGCGGCGGAGACGTTCATAGAGGAAGGTCGGCGTAGCCGAATCAAACCAATAGCTGCCGAAGCGCTTCTCGTTCAGAGCCTTGATTAGGCTGAACGGATTGTAGATGTCCTCAGACCTGTAGCTGAAGTGATAGCCGTCGTAATTGCTTTTCAGACCGGCCAGGGCTTCTTCATAGCTTACGCCCTGCTCCTCGGCAAGCGCCTGAATCTGCGGCTGCATATTCGCCTCCATCTCCGACTGCGAAATGCCGCAGATTGCCGAATACTCCGGCATCATCGAGATGTTCTGAAGGTTGTTAAGTTCGCTGAATATGCTGAGCTGTGCAAACTTGTTGATACCCGTGATGAAAACGAAGCGGAGATAAGGGTCGAGACTCTTTATCGGACTGTAGAAGTTACGCATGATGTAACGAAGCGGTTCGAGCCTCTGTTTGTCGTTCATGACGTCCAGAAGCGGAGCATCGTACTCGTCGATGATGATGACCGCCCGCTCGCCGGTCTGCTCGAATGAACGGTGAACCAGCCCAACAAGCCGCTGGTTAGGATGGACTTCATTTTCAGCCTTGCCATACATAGTCTCATATCGGCCCAGCACTATGTCAAGGTCGCCGAGCAACTGTTCCTCGCTCTTGTTCTTTGACATTGAGAAATCGAAATGGAACACCGGATGCTTCGTCCACTCCTTTTTCATCTCCCCGGCCTTCAATCCCTCGAAAAGCTCCTTCTTTCCCTCGAAATAGCAATGGAAAGTCGAAGACAGCAGGGACTTCCCGAACCGGCGAGGACGGCTCAGGAACACATATTGGTACTTCTCGGCAATTTCATGCACATAGCCGGTCTTGTCAACATACAAGTAGTTTTCCTCCCTGATTTTATCAAACGTCTGAACCCCGATAGGGAACAACTTCTTACCAGTCTCCATAACTCAAAAATTTTACTCCGGTTCCAAAGATAACGCTTTTTGTTTGATAATCAATCCCCGCTTTTCTCATGAACGCGCATCAACCCCGGCTGAGATAGTCGAAGCAGACGAGGAAGGCACCGGCAGTCCAGCCCATGAAGTCGCCTGGCATGGCATACTCGTCCTTGACGTCGATGTCTCCGGTGACGGCGTTGTACTTCTCCCATAGCTGTCCGGTCTTGCCGTAAATGCCGCTGACGGCATTGAGGTATTTCCCGGCAATCCTCTCCGCCTCGGCCTTGAAGCCGTATTTGTCCAGCCCGACGACAGCCATAGTGTTGAAACTCGCCCATGCGTTAGGATAGTCCCACTGATAGACGGCATTGCGCTCGCCGTCCTCGCAGGCGGCAACACCATTGGCACATTCAAGTCTGCCGAGGTTCTTCACGATGGAATGCACCTGTTCCGAAGTCGGAATGCCTGCCCAAAGCAGATTGAAGACAGCGGAGCTGAAGACATCGCTGCGCCGTCCGGTGACGTAGTTGTAGTCGTAAAAGAGTCCGTCGCCCGGCTCAAAGCAGTATTTCTGAATCAGCCTGCGACGCTTCTCCGCCTTCTTTTCCCATGCCTTCGCGCCTTTCAGCCCCAATTCCATGCAAAACCACGCGAAATTCTTCTCATAGACATAGAGGTTTGCATTCAGATCCACCGGATTGCAGTCCTCCTCGCAGCCCCCGAAGCGCGGTGTGAAGTCCCAGCCGGTCTCCGCCTCAGAAAGGAAGTTCGAGGCAATCCTCACCTTCTCGTCGTCAGTGCGCGGAACGTCCATCTCCGGGAAGCGGTCAGAGCAGAGGTAGCCGTAGAAACCGAGCAACTCTTCCCTAGTCGCGCTGTTGTAGTGCCGGTTCAGCCCGCTCGGGGTGATGCGCTCCGTCATCCAGAAAGCGTATTCCTTCTCCAGGGTCTTCACCGCCCCGCGCAGCCACTCCCTGTCCCCCGTCCTTTCATAGACATCGCGCACCATCATGCTCGCGTAAGGCGGCTGCGAACGGTTCAGAAGCCCCGTGTTCGCGGCATTAGGCATAAATCCGAACTTTTCGACGAGAAAGAGAATGTCATCGACATTGTTCTTCGCCTGCTGAATGTCCCCGAGGCTCAGGAGCCCGAGATTGGTGAAATATGTGTCCCAATAAAACAAATCCATGAATGTAGTGCCCTGAGCCTGCGGTACGCTGAACGGGGCCGGAAGCCCGAGATGAGGCAGGGAATCCACCGTGCGCGTGCGGGTTGACATCGGCATCTTTTCGGAAATATGCCTGCGCGTCGCAATGTCCCTTGCGCCGATTCTGCCGACGACAAGTTTTTCGATGCCGCCGTAAATGATTTCAGCAATCTCACGCATTCCCTTGTCATTCGGATGCGTGATTATGAAATCCTTTGATATACGGTAAGTTCCGCCGTCGATGCTATAAAACTCGTCGCCGACCTTCGGATGATTTTCGGGAACATCGAGCTGCGAAATCGGATAGTACGGGATGTCATAGAGACGGGCAGTCTCAACGATTGCCGCCTCCTTAACCTCCGACTTCCAGAATGTTCCGGTGATAAGGACATATTTCGCATGAGCCACACACCAGCTGACGAGTTTCTGAAGAGCAGGCGCAAAGGCGCGTTCAGCGGTGACATTTTCTCCGAGACGAACGACGATGATGTCCTTGTCCCTGACATATTCCCCGATGAAGCCGTCGATGTCATCGGAAAGACTGCGCTCCCATGCGGCGATGTTAAGAGGGGTCACGGTCGAGCCGGGATATTTCCCGTTAAGAAGCGATTCCAGCACATGACAGTAGTCATTCTCTGGTTTTGAGGCGGCCATTCCCCAGTCGGAGTACCACTCGACGCTCTCGGCATACTCGTGACGAGTGATGGAATTTCCGAGGCAGAGCACATTGTAGGAAACAGGCGTTTCTTCCACCGCCGGAGCGCCCTGTGCCTCAGAACATCCGGCGGACAGCGGAACTAATAGAACTCCGACAAAAGCGGAGAGCGAAAACCGGTCGAAAAATTTGCACATAACAGAAAAAGAAATTTCAAAAAGACCGGTGCAGCGGAGTTGTCCCACCCGCGGCACCGGCCTTCTGAACAAGCGTTAAGAAACATGAAGAAAATAAACTGCTTCAGATTTGTCGATTATTTTCGAGTATAGGTTCCTTTTGGAAGAGGGAGTGTACTGGAGGTACATGACCGATGAGAAAAGGAACATAGACCGAAAAGAATGAAAAAGATGATGCAGATTATTTTTGAAGGTTTCTAAACTACTTCGCAGTTATGCTTATCTGCCTTGTCGCGGCGTTGAAGACGATGCTGTAGGTTCCCTCCTTCTGGACGCGGAAGACCTCTCCCCCTTCCTTGCTGTAGAGATAGCCGGAAAGTGAGCCGGTCTCGGGAACAAATGCCTGACCGACCTCAGCGAATGTCTGACACCAGTAGTCTTTGTCAGAGCCCGTGCAGACTACGCAAAGCGCGAACAATTTGCCGTCGCCGCCCTTTCCTGTAACGAGATTGCCTTCCCAAGTGAAGACATTGGAATCCTCGGATGACTGTGTCATGATGTAGCCTTCGTGCTCGTCCCAAGAGCCTGTTGCCTCTCCGCGGAGGGAAGCCTTTGAAGGAGAAGGAATGGCTTCGTGTGCGGCACATGAGTTCATCTTTATGGAGAATGTGTTCGTTTCGAGGTTTACTGTGAATGTGTAGTTTCCGCCGACCTCGAATTTCCAGTGTTTCTTGGTCTGGGAAGTCCGGTCGAAGACGAGGTTTCCTTCCATTTCGGTCCTGACGATGTAATATGCGTCCTCATTTTCCTGACCGGTGATTTCCGGAGTTATGAAAGTGCCGTCCCAAGACTTCACGAATGAAGCGAAGAACTGCTTGTTTCCTGCAACGTCGCCTGTCCAGCTGAGAACCTTAGGATTGGACTCGCTCGGAGTGAGCTTACACTCATCGGAGAAATCCCATCCGCAGACGAATGCGTCACCGCAGAGATAAACATCGACTGGCTTCTCCTCAACTGTCGCGAGTTCAGTCACTTTGCCGGCAGCAAGGACAGTCTCGGCCTCAAGAGCGACTTTATGCTCGTTCTCACCGACCTTGACCGTAAGCTCAGTGCCGGCGGCGAAAGTCACCGGTGCGACAGCAAAGACAATCTCGGCAGTCTCGCCTGCCTTGACTTCAAGTTTTCCGGTATATGCCGCGACATTGGAAGCTTCCGCAGCCTTGAGCACAGGCGCCGCAACCGTAAGGTCAACCGTGAACTTTCCTGCGATTTTCTCTGACTCCGGAGCAGTGACAGACGCTGACGAGACTTCAATCACAGCAGTAGTCGAGTTCTTGACATTAATCTTCGCGTAAGCCGCAAGGGAAGTCATCGCGACTTCAGGAGCGGCTGTCTTTGAAGCGGCGGCCTTCACCTTTCCGAAAAGAGGAGCTGCCGTCCCGTCGAGTTCAACGGGATATGCCGAAAGTTCAGCTCCTGCCGTGTATGGGCTTACGGCAATCCACTCGTACTCCTTGCCGTCCTCGATTGCCTCGGCGAGGCTTCCCTTGAACACGTCCCCGGAAAGCTTGAACTCGCCGTCGGAAACGACAGCGTCGCCTGCCGAGTGGTAAAGCGCGATAGAGGCGTTCTCCGCCCATGAAGCGTCAGTTATGGTTGCCTTCACCGAGAAGTCGCCTGAAATGGTCTCCGGTCCTGCCGGCTGATTGTCCTTGTTGCAAGAGGCCGCAGCCACAGCCGCGAACGCCATTGCGATTGTTAAAAATTTGTGGTTCATAAAGTTAACTAAATTTATTAAATGATTTTTCTATTTTCTGCGAAGACGCGCGGCGAAGCCTCCCCCGCCCTGCATCTTCACGTTAAGCATTCTTGCGCCGTCAACGGTCTTGACCGACCTGCGGTATGAAGTGGCGGCGCCGGCGCTGTCCTCGAAGACCTCGGCTTCCCAGTCGCCTCCGTCAAGGAACGGAAGGTCGATGGTCATGCTCCTTGCGGTCCAGTCCGTCATCCCGGCCACGAACCAGTCGTCACCGCTGCGGCGGGCAAGGACGATGTATTCGCCGAGGCTCGCCTTCACCGTCACGGTCTCGTCCCAGACGGTCGGGACGGAAGCGATGAACCCAGCGCATTCGGCGTTCTTCTCGTAGGTCGTGATGTTGTCAGCCATAGTCCCCACAGGCGAGAAGAACACGACAAAGGCCGCAAGCTGGCGGCATCGCGTTCCGAGCGACATCGGGCGCGGATCGCTCGCGCTCCACTGGTCACGGAAGGCGTTGCGCATCAGTCCCGGAGTGTAATCGGCAGGACCCGCCCCCGCGACGACATCCCAGTTGCCGTATTTCATGTGCTCAAGTCCGCGCACCGCCTCGTAGCTCACCACATTAGGATAAGTCCTGTTCATTCCGTGAGGAATCGGGCTGCTGTGGTAGTTCAGCATCAGATGGTTTTTCGCGGCCTCCTCAGCAATCTTCCACTGGAGGTCGATGTATTCCTGATCGTTTCTCTCGAAGAAGTCAATCTTGATTCCCTTCACTCCGAGGGCCGAAAGGTCGCGGAAAAGGGCCTCGAAACGTTCCGTGTTGCCGGAGAGGAGCACGTCGGAGAACCATGCGGCCTCCATCCACACCCACACGCCTATTCCCTTTTCATTCGCATACGAGAGCGTCGGGACGAGATAAGGGGCGTAGGAATATGAGCTGCCGTTCGTCGGGATGCACCCGGCGTCGATTGTGATGTACGGGATGCCAGTCCTGGCGGCATAATCGACATGATATTTATATGTCTCGACGTTTCTTCCCGAACTGAAATCCACGCCGTCGAGAGTGAACGAAGTCTCCCAGTCCCAGGTGCTCATTCCTCCCTTAATCCACGAAATGTCAGCGAGTCTGCAAGGTTCGGCAAGACGGTAAATGACATCGTTGTCAAGAAGCTGAGCCTCGCTGTCGAGAACCATGCAGATTCTCCACGGGAAGTCCATTGCGCCGTGGCACTTCGCGATGTAGTTCTCCCAGGATTTCGGAACTTTGACTGTGTATTCATTGCGCGAAGTCTCCTTCACGACACGGGTCTGGAAGCCGTCAAGAGCGTTTCCGCTGCCCTTGGTGAGAAACATCGCGGGATAGCCGTGCACTCCGGCCTCGGCAATGCAGAGTTTCTGTCCGCCGGTGCTGACAAGAAGCGGAAGCAGTCCCATGCGCCCTGAAGGAAAGTCACGGATGTCCTTCTGATAGTAGCTTTCGAAACAGTTGCAGGCATTCTCGTACTTCGAGCCCGTGCCTCCTGGACTCGGCGCCGCGGTCATCGTGAACGAATGCGGGAAGCGGTACCCGACTTCCTCGGACATCACGGTGAAGTCCTCGTCCCCCGTGCTGCGGAAACGGTAGGCCACGGCATCGTCATAGGCACGGAACTCGACCTCGAATCCTTCCGCGAAGCTGTGCACCGCGCCGTTGTAGCGGTCGTCAACCTCGCTGCGGATGTAGAACGGCGAGCGGATTTTCTCCGAGACATGGCTGAGCCTGGTGTCCGTCAGTTTTGAGCCGCGTCCCCAGACCCTCCCGTCGGAGAGGGTCATCGAGAGCGGGAGCTCTGCGGTGAGAGCCTGCCCGTTGCGGAAAATCCGGTAGGACACGGCAGTGCCGACAGTGATTTCCACCTGAATCTGTCCGTCCGGCGACTCAAGCGTCAGCTCCGGCTGCGGAGACGGCTCACGCTGCTCCGGCTCGTCTGTTCCACCAATTTCCGGCTGCCTGCAGGAAAGCGTCAGACAGGAGAGCAGGGACGCGAATAAAACTATAAAATTCATACTCCTCATATCCTCCGCATTACCAGTCGATTGCCTGATCCTCGTCAGGAATCTGGGTGTTAATCTTGCGCTCGGTCATCATCGAGCCCTTCGCGTGGTACGTGAGCACCTTGTCGGAGTAGGTCGTGAAGTCGTCGTAGTAGTAGTTCAGACGCAGAGTGACGTAGCGGTGCACGAGATAGGGCTGGAGAGCGTCCTTGCGCTCGGTTATCTCGTAGGTCTGCTTGCCGTTAGCCCTGAGGTTCAGGGACGGGTCGGCCGCCGAGAGGAAGACATTGCCCATTCCGTCCTCGTCGTAGTCCTCCTCGAAACGCACGATAATCTTGTAGCGGTTGCGCTGCGAGGTCGTGAGTTCCTCGTCCGTAAGTCCGGCATAGAAGAACACGGACTCGCCGTCAACGACATAGAGCGTCCTGTCAGTCACGCAAATGGCGTTTGTGGTCTCGTTGCCCATATAGACGTTCATCGTCGTGGCGTTGTACTTTCCGGAGTACTTGTTGAACGGAATCACGCGGAGAATCGCCTTCGCGTAGTCCTTGCGCGGATGGGCCGTGTAGGAAGCGTTCTCGTCATCGACCATCAGCGGAAGCACCCATTTCTCCGTGAGGTCTATGTCCCTGAGGGAAAAGTTCACGTCAAGCGTGCCCTGGTATTCCCCTGCCGGGATATGCACCGTCGCGTCGCCGAGGTTGTAGAAACTTGACGGGAGCTCCTTGTAGTAGAGGTCGGTGCGCTGCTTGAAATGGTCGTCGTTGATGAGCGCGAGCGTGTCCTTATCGACCTTCACGCGGATGTCGAGGTCGCTGTCGGGCTCGGTCGAGCCGCTCACCACAACCGGCACCTTGTAGGTCACGTTGCCGTCATCCTTGTAGGAGACATAGATGCTGCTCGTGCCCGCGGTGTAGTCGAGCGGAGTGGCGAACGAGATGTAGTGCTCGTACTGCTCCGCCACCCATTCCTTGTTGCAGGAGACGAGAGCCGCCCCGAGAACGGGCAACGCAATGCATATTTTCAGAATATTCTTATTCATCATATTACAGATTAGTCGTTTACATTCCATCCCGGATTCTGCGTCAGACGCTTGTTGCGCTTGAGCTCATCCTTCGCGAAAGGCCAGAAATATGACTTCTCGACGAAAACCGCCGGAACGGAAGGAATCTCCACCGGAGTGTGGAAGAGCGCCCTCGCCTCGGAAGAGTTGGAACCGGACTGCGCGATGTTCATGTTGCAGCCGTAAATCGGGTCTATCGTCTCCTTCTCGGCATCCTTCCAGCGGCGAAGGTCGTAGTAGCGCTGGCACTCGCCGAGAAGCTCGATCTGGCGTTCCCTCTTGAGCTTTTCGCGGAAAAGGACCTTGTCGCCATAAACCTCGTCGGCGAAGTCCGGCAGACCGGCACGGATTCTCACGGGGTGGATTCCCCTTTCGAGCTCCGTGATGCTGCGGCTTATGGTGTAGGTCTGCTTGCCGTCCCAAGAAAGAACGCTGTAGGAGCCGTCAAGTTCGTTGAGGGCCTCGGCGTAGCAGAGCAGGATGTCGGCATACCTTATCGCAGGCTCGGCCTTGTCAAGAATCTTGGAGTCCGAAGTCAGGTTCGAGTCCTGTGGATGGACATATTTCTTGAAGCCTATTCCGGTCAGAGGCCATGAGGATGTTCCCGCCTTCTTTCCGTTCACGTTGTCGCGGTAGTACCAGCACTGCTTGGAAGTGAGCGGCTGCGGAGTTGTGTAGACCTCGCTGTTGCGGTACCACACGGAACCGTTGTAGGCAACGCTCGCATAGAAGCGCGGCTCGCGGTTGGCGTACTGTCTGGAGATGTTCTTCCTCACCTCGACGTTCGTTCCGAGCTGCGGAGAGTAGCTCAGGTTCGCGGCCTCGGAGTCGGAGAGCATCCCGGGCCTTGCGGAGCCGTCACCCCTGCCGAGTTCGCTGTCCTTGCCCGGAAGGTCCTTGCCGTCGTACATGTAGAACGCGTCGCACTGCTTCTGCGTAATGGAGATGCAGTTCGAGCCACCGGCAGCGACAGGAAGCATCTCATGAATGAAATACGCGAGGTCATAAGCCTCCTGCTCCTGTTCCGCCGCGTTCCAGCCGTTCGCGCCGTTCTTGCCGCGGGAGAAGATAATCTCCGGGTTGTCGTTGAGCTTCACGGCTCCGTTGAAGAGCGAGCGGTAGGACTCGAACGGGTCGATGTCCGCATAGCCGTCGGGCCAGTTCTGACTATAGAACTCGCCGTCGTTGAACGGAGTCACGGTCTTCGGCTCATAATCCGAATTGGCCGAGTTCCTGCGCTTTGCGGTGTAGAGGTCATACTGACCGAGCTCTATCACGTCACGGGCTGCGGCCGCGGCCTTCGCCCATTTGCTCTCGTCATACTCCTGCGAGAGCAGCCTATTGCCCTGATCGTCAAGCAGTCTCTGCGCGTAGGCGTCGTCGTTGCCGTTGGCGAGAGGACTTGCCTCATAGAGAAGCACCTTCGCACGGTAGGCGAGAGCGGCGCCGCGCGTCGGGCGGGCTGCGTTAGTCGCGTCCCGCCGCAAAGGAAGCCCTGCTGCGGCAAGGGCGAACTCGGAGGCGATGTATTCCGCGCAGTCCTCGTAGCTTCGGCGTGGAATGGAGAGATTGTCGTAGCTGTCCGAATAGTCCGCACCCTCCTCCGGAAGAAGCGGAATCGGGCCGTACTTGCGCAGGAGAGCCCAATAGTAGTAGGCACGGGCGAAACGGGCCTGGGCCTTGTAGTCGGCGCGTTCCGCCTCGGAAACAGCCGTGTTGCCGTCGATGTGCGCGATGAACACGCAGGCCTTGTTTATTCCCTGCCAGCAATATGTCCATGTCTTCTGGCGATAGCTCTCGTCGTATGAGACGGTCTTGAACTTCGTGTATTCGCTGCCGTTGAAGCAGAGATCGTCCGCGAAGTTCTCCACGGTTCCGAACTGGTTGGACACATCGACCACATAGTTCATGTACGAGAACGTGTTGTTCAGCCAGTTCTCGGTGTAGTCCTTGTTCGAGAAGACCTTCTCTATTGTCAGCTGCTCGTCGAAATACTTGTCAACTTCAAGGAACGAGCATGACGCGAGGCTTCCCGCCCCGATGACGGCAAGCGCCGCCGGTATGAAAATTCTGCTAAATGTCTTCATGTCAATAATCTCCCCTCCTTAGAATTTAACGTTAAGCCCGACAGTCACGGACTTCGTGAGCGGATATGCCGCGCCGTCCGAACTTCCGAGCTCCGGATCCCAGAGCTTGAACTTCGAGAATGTCAGAAGATTCGAGCCGATGATGAAGAAACGCAGATCGCTCATCTTCGCCTTGCTGACAATCTGTTTTGGAAGGGTATATCCGATTTCGAGGGTCTTGAGACGGAGATATGAGCCGTCGCGGAGCCAGTAGGTCGATGGGCGGTAGTTGTTTGCGTTTCCGCCGTATGAAAGCCGTGGATATGACGCGTTCGGGTTCTCCGTAGCCTCGGTTCCAGATATGTCCTTTGAAATCCACCTGTCGGATTCCGCCACGGACTTGAGGACATTTCCCCATTCTCCCTGGCTGAAGGCATACACGCCCGGACCGTTGATGAAGAACGAAGACTTGCCCGCGCCCTGGAAGTGCATGTTGAAATCAATTCCGTTCCAGCGGAGCGAAAGACCGGCTCCGTAGATGAGCGAAGGCACGGTTGTGGTTCCGATTGCAACATAGTCGCCCTCGTCAATCACGCCGTCGCCGTTCACGTCCTTGTACTTGATGTCACCCGGCTGGTATGTTCCGAAAGTCTGCTTTGGACTGGTGCGGATGTCGTCATAGTCCTTGAAGAGGCCGAGCGCAATCAGACCCTTCGCCTGATTGATTCGGTAGCCCTTTTCCTGCTGGTACGGATAGACCGCATATCCCTCGTCCTTCTCAAGAACCTCGTTGCGGGTGTATGTCATGTTGCCCCTGAGGGTCATCTCCACCGGACCGAGCATCTGCTTGAAGGCGAAGTTGCCGTCAAGGCCGGTCGAAAGGGCCGCGCCGACGTTTCCATAGACTTCGACATCCTGCCCCACCGTGCCCGGGAGGTAGCTTCTCTTGAGGAAGATGCCAGTACGGGTCTCGCGGAACCAGTCAACCGTCATCGTGAACTTGTCGTTGAACCACGCGAGGTCAAGTCCGACGTCGTGCTTCACGGCGATTTCCCATGTCACGAGAGGAACGGGAGCCGTGCCGGTGTAGCCGATGCCGCTGCCGTCGTAGATGTTGCTCTGGGTGAAGTCCGACCACTGGTAGCCCTTGAGGTAGCCGAGAGTGTACATGTAGGGGAAACGCAGGCTGTTGCCGTTCGAGTCCATCAGCTGGTCGTTTCCGACACGTCCCCATGAATAGCGGAGCTTGGTCATGCTCATCCAAGGGAGAAGCTTCCTGAGCCACGGCTCCTCGGCAAGGTTCCATGCCACCGAAACTGCCGGGAAGAAGCCGAACTTGCTGCCGGTGGCGAAGTTCTCTGAGCCGGTGTAGCCGAAGTTGAAGTTGACGAAATAGCGGTATTTCCAGTTGTATGCCGCACGTCCGACAAGTCCCTGATGCCTGCGGGCGAGGGCCTTCTTCATGTCCGTGCCGTCGGTGGACATGGTCTCGGTCGTGGAGTCCTGGAGATATTTGAGAAGTCCGCTGACATTGTGCCCGTCGCCGAAAATCCTGTCATATCTCATTTCAGCCTCAAGATAGACCTTCCTGTCTCCGCTGCTGTAGGAAGTCTGGCTCATCTCGACCGGCTTGTCAATCCTGTTGAAGAGCAGGGTTCCGTCAAGCTCGCGGTAGCGCTTTGCCTTCCAGAGCTCCGGCATCTTGTAGCGGCGAATCTGGTTGTAGTTGTTGGTGTCGAATCCGAAGCGGCCGACGAACTTTAGTCCCTCGGTGATGAACTTGAAGTCCTGCGTGAGGGTGAAGTTGGTCTGGATGCGGTTCCACCACTGCTGGGTGTAGCCGGTCTGGGTGGAGCGGATCCACGGATTGACCTTCACCTCGGAATAGGTCTCGTCGCCGACCTTCATTCCCGGATAGAGCCCGTTGGAATAAATTGCCGGAACCGAAACCGGGGTCTGCCCGATGAGCGAGCTCCAAATCTCCGAAGACGTGGAACCCGACTCGTCAAGTTTCTGATACATACCGCCCACACCCATTTGGAGAAGGGTCGTCGGGGTTATGTTCACGTCCGCGTTCATGCGGTAGTTCCACTTCTCGTTGTTGGCGTTGGTGTTGTAGCGGCTCTTGAGGTTCTTGTCGACATTGTACATACCGCCCTCGTTGAGGTAGCTGGCGGAGAGGTAGTAGCGCGCGTTCTGGCCGCCACCGTTGATGTTAATCGAGCCCCGGTAGCTCATCGCACCGTCCTTCATCAGGAGCTTCATCCAGTCCGTGTTCGGAAGCCGGTCAGGGTCTGTTCCGGCCGCGATGATTCCGAGTTCCTCGCTCGTGTAGTAAGGCTCCTGGTTTCGGGTCGTGAGAGCCTCGTTCACCATCTGGGAGTAAGTCACACCGTCCGCGAACTCAGGCGTGTAGGTGCGCGTGTTATAGACTGTCTCGAACTTCGCGTCGATGTTTACCTTGCCCTCGTTGCCGCGCTTGGTGGTGATGAGCACGACGCCGTTCGCTCCGCGAGAGCCGTAAATGGCCGTCTCGGAAGCGTCCTTGAGCACGGAGAAAGATTCTATGTCCTCCACGTTGAGCTGGTTCAGGTCACGCTCGAAGCCATCCACGAGCACAAGCGCACTTGAGCCGGCGCCGAAGGTGGAGATGCCTCGAATCCAGAATTCGGAGACATTGTAGCCCGGCTGTCCGCTTGTCTGGCGGGCGATGATGCCCGGTGCGTTTCCGGCGAGGGAGTTGGTGATGCTTCCCGTGGCGGATGTCTTGAGCGCATCGACGCTCACGGGGGTCACGGCACCTGTCTGGGTGAGCTTGCGCTGGGCACCGCTGGCGGTCACGACGACCTCGTCGATGGCGAGGGACACGTCCTCCTCAAGAGTTACCTCCACATATTTCTCTTCCTTGATGAGCAGTTCCTTGGTCTTGAAGCCGAGGAAAGAGACCTCGATGCGGTTGTAGGGCTCCATTTCGAGCGTGAAGCGGCCGTCGAGGTCAGTTATGGCGTAGTTGCCGACCGAGCCTTTGACCACGACTCCGGCGCCGATGAGCGGTTCCTTTTTCGTGTCGGTCACGAGACCTGTCAGCGTAATTTTCTGCTGCGCGGCCGCAGAAGCGAGGATGCCGCACAGCAGAAACAATGTTGCGATGATTCTTTTAATTCCCATGAACAAATTCCGTTTTCAGTCCACGATTTCCTGAAACACAGGAGATTAGTCGAGATATGTAATCTTCCTCACGCGACGGTAGTGGCGGTCGGCGATGTAGAATGTTCCGCTGGCAGGCTCATAAGTTATGCCCTGCGGAATGGCGAAACGGGCTTCCTTGCGAAGGTCACCGTCCTGGTCACCGACCCAGACATCACCAGGAGCATTGGCGCTTCCGCGGCCGGCAAAGGTTGACACGGCATATTCAGGAGTGATCTTTCTGATGCAGCCGTTCCATGAATCGGCGACATAGAAATCGTATTGGTCCTCAAAGCCTTCGGAAACATAGTAGTCGTTCTTCACGAACACGCCGCCGTAAGGCCTGTTGAGCTGGGCTTCCGTACCTACTCCGTCAAGGTGTCCTCCGTAATCGCAGCCAACCGCCCATGAGTTCTGCGTCAGAAGTTCCTTTTTAGCCCAGTCATATTCGCATTTCATTATGATTGACGACTTTGCATGGATGATGTAGGCATAGTTCCCGGTCGGATGGAAGACAATCTTGACTCCGGTCATTCCGTCCCAGTCCTCGTTTTCTCCGAGAGGCATGCCGTCATACTGGAAGAGCGTCTCTGAAACTTCTCCAGTCGCAGGGTCATACCTCTTCACGTTCTTTCCGGCATCGCCGTCCTGAAGATAATAGACCTCGTGATTGACCGGATGAACCGCAATCGCACGGATAAGCTTGTCCGTCACGACAACCTCACCCTTGAAGCCGTCGCCGTCTCTCGTGAGCTTCATGATGCCGACCTCGGTTTCCGAGCGGTCCTGATAGATGGCGACGAGAAGGTTATTTTCGTCAAGCCACGCCATCGAGTAGATGTTGCCGTCTCCGGTGTAGAATGAACTTTTGGCTACTGTCGTCACCTGTTTTGCAGCAAGGTCAACCTTTCTGAGATTGCCCCATGACTCAAGCACCCAAAGCACGTTAGGGTTAACCGGATCAACGACGATGTCGTTCATGAAATCCGCGAATCCCGCCCCGTTGAGGCTCTGCTCGAAAGGTCCGTCCTGCACTCTCTGCTCTCCGGTAGGGTCGGTGTAGCCGCAGACGGTCTCCACCTTCGACAGCATGGTAATCCTGAACTTCGCGGCGGCCGCACAGTTGTCGTACTTGCTTTCCTTCTTTATACTGAGGCGCACCTCGGCGTCCGTCGCCGCGCCGTCAGTCGTCCCGCGGGGCACCTTGCAGGTGATGCTCTGGCTCTTTCCGTCCTCGGAAGCGGTGAGGGTCTCGGCCTTGACCTTGCGCCCGTTGATTATGACGGTGATGGCATTCACATCCTCGCCGAAGTTGGTTCCGGTGATTGTAATCTCGGTGCCGGCGCCACCTTCGGCCGGGGTGAAGCCGGTTATGGCTGCCTTTTCAGGTTCAGGTGTCGGAGTCGGGTCAGTCTTGCCGCCGTCGTCCGGTTTTTCAGTCCCCGGGTCCTTAGGTTCATCCTTCGAGCAGCTGACCGCAGGCATTGCCGCGAGCGAGCAGAGCACTAAAAGTTTCAGAAGATTTCTTTTCATAACAGTGTGGTTTAATTTGTTTTTCGTAAGAGAGAAACACACCGCGCAGATATGCGAAAAGACCTCCGCGCGCTCCGGTGAACACGCAGAAAGCCACATCCGCAAATCTTCACGGATGTGGCTACATAATATATTTAATTGATTTTTCTGATTCTGTCAGAGACAATGAAAGACGGTATCCCGAACCGCTCCATCTGCCGTTCAGACTACAATCCCCCCCCCATTGTGGCTTGTGATACAATTACTTTCATAATAGTGCTATCAATAATCGCTGCAAATATAGCCACCATCACAGATTCCACTATCAAAAATTTGGCATAAAAGTTTAGATTTTTGACACACCAACACCCCGACCGCCCCCAAACCCTCATTCCGCGTACTCCCCGGAGGTGAGGGAATGGCCGTCCCAGACGAGATAGGGCGAGGAGCGGAACCAGTCCTTAACCATGCGGAAATTTGCTCCGCAAGGAAGTTTAAGATTGACCCATGTGTGGAAATGACCGAATACGAAGTAGTCTATGTGCTGACTTTGCCCAAGCGATTCGGCAAATTTGTAGAGCGGTTCATCCTCGCCTCGGAAAACATACTCGGTTTTGTGCCTCAGGCGGTTATGCTTTGACCATGTATTGCCAAGACGAAACGCGAACCACGGATGCAGCGTGCTGAAAATCTTCTGGAGCGGACGGCAATGGAAGATGCCGGAAAGGATGCGATAGCCGCGCGGAACGGGGCCGAGGCCATCGCCGTGACCGAGGCAGAATACCTTGCCGGAAATGGTCGTTATGTAGGGCTGCTCAAGCCTCTTCATTCCGAGAGACTCGAAGTAGGAATAGCTCCAGACGTCATGATTGCCGCGAAAGAAATAGACATTCACACCTCGATCGATGAGGTCGAGTAGCGCTGCAAACACGCGCACATAACCTTTGGGAACGACGTCGCGGTACTCATACCAGAAATCCCAGATGTCACCGAGCAGGTAGAGGCTCTCGGTCTCCGACGGAAGAGAGCGGAGAAACTTCACGAAACGCGCCTCCCTATCCCGCGGGTTCAGAACGTCACAGCCGAGGTGAACGTCAGCGACGAAATATGTGAGGTTCCTTGTCATCTGCGTTTTTTTGGGGGGGGGATTATGTTCCGTGGATATGAGGATGCCGGGGTGTGCGCCGGAAGTAAAGAGTTATGCGGATGCTGAATTACGCGAATATAAATATGAGCACGGCGACAACGGCGCAGTAGAGTGCGAACCAGCCGAGTTTCGTCTTCTTCACGAGAGCAATCATCACCTTGCAGGCGAAAAGTCCTGCGACGAAGGCGGAAATGAAACCCAGAACCAGAGGAAGCGCTCCGACAGTCGAAGATGCCATATCTCCTCCAACGATTTCAAGGAAAGCCTCACCGAGAATAGGAATCAGAACCATCAGGAATGAGAACTGGGCGACAACATCGCGTTTCACTCCGCAAAGCAGCCCGGTCGCAATGGTGGTGCCGGAACGGGAAAGCCCCGGGATGACCGCAATGGCCTGTCCGAGTCCCACGACAAATGCCTGCCAATAGGAAATGCCGTTGCGTGTGCCTTTGGCGACAGTCTCAACAGCCTCTGTTGCTTCCGCGCATTTGTCGGTTGTTTTTGCAGGCTCTGAGCCTTTGCAAGAGACCGCATCAGCCTCCGCACATTTGCGACGGCGGCAGCAGCACCCAAAGATTTTGCCGGCATTATCAGAGAGAAGAAGAAGCGCCGCCGTCACAAGCAGGGCTCCTGCCACCACATAAATTGAAGATCCGAACAAGCCTTCGACAGCGTCCTTGAAGAACATCCCGACGATGAAAACCGGTATCATCGAAAGCAGAATCTTCAACACATAGTCCGTCCCGTCATTGAATTTTGACGGATGTGCGATGCTTCGGAAAAGTCCGTCTTTCACAAAAAGAGACTTCAATAGTCCCCAAATCTGTTTTCTGAACACTACAATCGTACTCAGCACCGTCGCCGCGTGGACTACCACCTCAAACACAAGGTCGCCGGAGTTATCAATCCCCAGCAATTCTTTTCCGATTTGCAGATGACCACTGCTGCTCACGGGCAAAAACTCCGTCAAACCCTGCAACAGTCCCAAAAGTATAGCTTCAAACCACTCCATTTCCTATTTATTATCCAAGTTTCGCAAGTATTCTAACTTCTTGCAAATATTAAACTTATCTCTTTTATCAAACTCTCAAACCCCACGCACTTTTTTCTATCCACGTTACCCCTCTCCTAAATCCTCTCCCTCGGGGAGAGGACTTACCCTCGCCACAAGGGCTCAAAATTATTATCAAAAGAGAACGCCACAAGCGGTTATTTCTTTTTACTCACGCCCATAATGGCGACAATCTCCACCACAATTCCGGCGACAATCACAAGCGGAGCCGCGACAAGCCTCTGAAAGTCAAAAATCTCATAACTGAAGACCTTTGGGTCGTGACTTGCGCCGCCGCACATCAGAATATACCCGGCCACCATGACAATCAGTCCGGCGAGCAGAAGCCTCAGCCCCTTCGGCGTTATCGCCATATTCTTCGATTCATTCAAGTTCATATCTTTCAACTTAATAATACAATTCCGATTTATTCAGCGAGACAAGCTTATTGACCGTAAAATATGTGCTCGCCACACATATAATCAGCCCGCTTGCGACAACTATTCCGATGACAGTCAACAACATACCGAGGGTGAACACCGAAAACAACTGCTCAAACTGACCCTTGAGCAAGAACAGTCCGATGATGATCATTATCGTCGCTATCAAGGCGGCAAAGATTCCCTGAAAAGCCGACTGGAACATGAACGGTCGCCGTATAAACGGGCGCGTCGCCCCGACCATTTTCATCGTGTGAATCGTAAAGCGCTTCGAATAGACGCTCAGGCGCACGGTGTTGTTGATAAGCACGAACGAGATGAACAGAAGCAGAGCGATGAACACGGCCAAAAACAGCGAAATCTTGCTAAGGTTCGAGTTCAGCGCCTCCACGAGAGACTGCTGATAGACCACCTCCTCCACTTCAGGAGCCTTCTCCAGAATTGCCTTCACCATTTCCAGAGAATCCGGGGAGACATACTCCGACTTCAGCGTAAGGTTTATGGAAACCGGAATCGGGGCCGTCTCGAAAACCGCTAAAAAGTCGTCCCCGAGCAGCTGCGCCATCTCTTTTGCGCCCTGTTCCTTCGACACATAGGACGAACTGCGCACGAAAGGCTCTGTGTCCATCACTTTCTTGTAGCGAAGGGCCGCCGACTCCCCAACGTCGCGCTTCATCATCACGCTGACCTGCATATTCTCTTTAAGATAGTCCGAAACGCTTCTCTCGGAAACGAGCAGGAACGCGGCAATGCCCACGAGCAGCAATACCAGAGAAATGCTCACAACGGACGAAAGAAACGCCCTGACATATCGTTTTCTGATTATCCTATTGCTGTCCAAATCCATAACTTATTATTACACAACGGTATTAAGCCCTACCATCAAAACATGCAGACGCCAAAGTTAGTGATTTTATGAAAATTTATTATTATCTTTGTGGAGATTTGTTAAAATAAAACTTGCTATGGGAGATTCCACCAAGAGAGTCCTTTTTGTAAATTCGGAGATATTCCCATATCTGCCGGAGTCCGAAATCGCAAACATCGGAAGATACCTTCCACAGGGAATTCAGGAACGCAGGAAGGAAATCCGTTCGTTCATGCCCCGCTACGGTTGCATCAACGAAAGGAAAAACCAGCTCCACGAGGTGATTCGCCTCTCAGGGATGAACATCATCATCAACGACGTCGACAGACCTCTCGTCATCAAGGTGGCCTCTATCTCAGCTGCCAGGATGCAGGTCTATTTCATTGACAATGAGGACTATTTCCACCGCAAGCAGACTTTCGCGGATGAAAGCGGAAAATTTTTCGCAGACAACGATGAAAGGGCTATCTTCTTCGCCCGGGGTGTACTTGAGACCGTGAAGAAGCTCCGCTGGGCCCCGGACATCATCCACTGCCACGGATGGATTTCCCACATACTCCCTATCTATCTGAAGAAAGCATACATCGACGACCCGATATTCTCAGGAAGCAAGATTGTCACTTCGCTTTATGGAGACACGCCAACCATGCCTTTCGCACCGGAATTCCGCGAACTCGTAAAATTCGGGAACATCACGGACGCGGACACGGAACTATTGGCGGAACCAAGCGGCATAAACCTTGCTAAACTCGCCGTCCGCTACTCTGACGGTGTCATCATCGGCAATGGGGATGTTCCGGCCGAACTGACCGGATTTTGTGCCTCTGAAGGTCTCCCACTGCTTCCGTTCGATGCCGCCGCAATGGAGAACGGCTCGTATATCGATGCCTATAACCGTTTTTACGACAGTTTGTAATGAAGTCGCTTAAAGGAATATTTTCTATAGGTGCCGCCTCCGTTGCGGCATTTTGCTGTTTTTCGTGCATAAACGCCGATGACACGCTCGGACAGGACTACATCCCTACATCGCACAGCTGGCAGGTTGTCAGCACATCACTTGACATCACCTCTGTCGAGTCGGCCAAGACCGAAGATCTCGGAGGCTACAGCTCCAGACGGCTCAGCGTCGGCGGCGTGACTGAAGAGGGCGGCGTCCGTAACGAGAGTATTACAGCTTTCTCACTGACACCTGTTGCAGACACGGCAAAACTCGATATAGGCGACGTGCAGGAAATCTACGCATTCCATTTCGCTGCGGCAAAGGACACGCTTTCGTTCGGAGATGACGCGCAGGAGCACATCATCCAGAACATCAGGGTCTATGAGCTCCAGAAACCGCTCGGTTCCGACATTCTCTACGCAGGAAAGGGCAACGAGGGGCTGTATGACGAAAGCAAGGGCGTAATCACCAAAGGCATACCGACTTATAGCGGAGGCGACTCTCTCTCCTTCGACTTCACGAAAGAGTTCGCGCAAAAATATGTTGATGCGCTGAAAGGGCGAAAGAGCTGGTCAATGGACGATTGGAAGAAGGAACTCCCCGGAATATGCATAGTCGCCGACAGGCCTGCCTCCGGAAGCGGAAGAATCAATATGTTCGAAGTTGCGGTGAGCACCAACGACTATGGCTACCTCACCGGAAACTACGTGGAACTGAAGGTACGTTCCGTGTTCAACAAGGAACGCGGACCGGTGGACACGTCCTTCGTATTTATGGCGGGAGCATCCTCCTTCATCGGGAAAAGCACTTCCTCGCTCCCGACCCAGTATGCGTTCAATATCTGCCGGCGGGAAGGTCCGGAACATGTATCAACTGACGAGCTGAGTATCGAGGGAGGATGCGGCTACAAGCCCGTTGTGCGTGCCAAGGGACTGAAGGACGCCGTGGAGGATGCCGTCCGCACGTCGATGATCAAGCGTTTCGAAAGCATCAGCGAGGAGTTCAAGACAAAGAGCGATGCCGAAAAGAAGGACATTGTCGACAAGATAATAAATGACGGCAGGATAGTCGTCAACAAGGCCACCATAAGGCTTCCGTACAAAGTTTCCTCCGACTATTCTGAAGTGGCTCACTATCCGCTGATGCTCAGCCCGACCTGTAGGCTTGTCGGCAAGCGAACAGTCAGCGGAGAGGGCGGAAACACCGAACAGGAAGTGGTCTCATACGCCGGGCTCACCGACGCCAGCGTGTCCAGCGAGAATCAGGGAGACATCAACCGCTCGCTCGCCTGCTACCAGCCGGACGTCAGCCACCACATTCAGGAACTTCTACGCCTGTCCAAGAAAGACGGCGAGAGTGACGAGGATTTCGCCAAGAGGGAAAGCCAGTATGACATCTGGATGCTCATTATGCATTCCGAGACCAACAAGGCAGCGTCATCTTCGAACAACTCATCCTACAACGACTATCTCAATGCCCTCGCCTACAGTTCCTACTACAACAGCCTCTACAATGGTTACGGCGGCTACGGATATGGCGGATATGGCTATGGTTACGGAGGATATGGCAACAGTTACTACAACAACTACTACAACTATATGATGATGGCGGCATACGCGTCCCAGTCAAGTTCGTCAAAAACAAGCAAGACAACAGAGCTCGATAAGGACCGATTCTACAGTTGCAAGCTGTATGGTCCATCATCAACGGAGAAAAAACCAACTATGACTATAACCTATTCGTTTCCAACGGAATAGGAACGTATGTATGTTATAAACCCTTTTTTAAACACAACTTTATGAAAAAGAAAGTTTTTCTGACCGCAGCGCTTTTATGCGCTTTCTCCCTGGCTTCATTCGCCCAGTTGACAACAGGTGAACCGTCAGCCAAGAAAATCCGTACCGGTAACCGTGCTCAGGCAGGTGACTTCGGACTTTACATCGGACTTCCGATTAACACTTACGTAGACAATATCAAGTATGGTGACCTTGTTCCTTTCCCAATCGTGAATCTCAAGTTCTTTGCTCTGGACCAACTCGAAGTAAGGGCAAGCATTGATGCTAAGGCATATAGCCAGAAAGCGATGGGTAAACTTATGACTACAGAAAAGAAACTCGGTGAAGGCCAGTCCTCAGGACATTTCCTCATTTTGCCAGGTGTAGCTTGGCATTTTGCTAAAAGCAACATCGTTGACGTCTATGCGGGAGCAGAACTCCCAATCGGATGGTCAGGAGCAAAGCAGAGGGCAGTTGATGAGACTGCCGATATGGAGACACTCGTGGCAAAGAACGCATGCACCCTCGGAATAGGTGCGTTTATCGGTCTTCAGTTCTATATCGCCAATCTTCCTGTTGCTCTCGGTGTCGAGTATGGACTCAGCTCACAGTTCGATCTCGGTCTGAAATATAAGAACACTGTGACAACAGCCGGAACCACTCAGGTTTTCTACACATCCGACATCAACGGTTCACTTGTAACTCCTGCCAACCAGTTCGAGAAACTTCAGGCTAAGAGAGGAAACCTCGGACAGCAGGTTCGTTTGACATTGTCATACTACTTCAAATAGTTCTTGTGCCTATGAAAACGATTAAATTACTGCTTTGCACCCTGGCTGTGACGGCCCTTGCATCTTGCAGCGTCGTCAAGCACGGAGCTTATGCCCCGGACAGGATCCAGATGAACATTGAACTTTCTGACTTGGTGTTTCTTGGCGAGACAGAAATCAGCGTAGAGTATGACACCTACCTCGGAATCTTCTCGAGAATTGACAAAATCAACGGCGAGCCGTATGACGGGAAAGTTTACGAGACCGCAACTATTAAAGGAAACACAGTGCTCCCACGCAAACTTATGCGGGCCACTCCGAAGATTCTTCAGGACTTTCCTGAGGCGGAATATTTTATGATTACGAATCAGAAAATGACTAAGCGTAATCTGTTCCTCGGCTCTGAGAGAGTCCTGACCGCAAAAGTTAAAGCATATAAATTCAAATAGTATGCGCCGCTTTAGGAGCATATCCTTTCTGATTTCGGGACTGCCGCTGCTTTTGGCGGCGGTCTTCTCTTTTGTCTCGTGCAAGGGGGAGGAGGAGTCTCCTGTTATCATTTTTGCGAGGTCCTCGACCGGAGACAAAGTGGCGCCGGGAGGACACGTGCTCTATGATGTGACGGCAAAATCCCGTGACGGCAACATTGTTTCGGTCTCTTTGACGGAAATGAGCGACGAGACCGGCCTCAAGCTTATTGAGGAGTTCCAGACTACGGGAAAAGAAGTCAAGCAAAGATTTGACTACCAGGCTCACGAGACACAAAAGGACACTTCGATTTTCCTTATCCTCTTTGAGGCCCGGGACGACCTCGGCCGCAGCCAGGAGTTCAAGAGGACTCTCAATGTAATCCGCCCGAAACCTTCAGGAGGTGATGGCGGTGAAACAGGCGGAGAAGACGGAACGAACGGCGGCTCCGTGGAAAAGAAAGACTAAAAAAAGGGTTGACTCCAAGCGGAATCAACCCTTTTTCACTTTCAGGTTTGTTATTTAGCCTGCTTTTCAGCGACTTTCTTCTCAACGTAAGCGATTGCGTCGGCAACGGTAACAATCTTGCCTTCTGCTTCGTCGTCCGGTTCAAGATCGAACTTGTGCTCAAGAGCCATGATAAGATCGACGCTATCAAGTGAATCTGCGCCAAGATCGTTTGTGAAGTTTGCGCTATCGGTAACCTCTGACGGTTCAACGCCGAGCTTGTCAACGATGATTGCCTTTACTTCTTCTGCAATTGTAGACATAATTGAATCTTTTTAGTTTATATTTGTTTTTACGATTACTCTAATCAAAACACCAACGATTACTCTAATCGAAATATCGGGGCAAAGTTATGAAAAAAAAATTAAAAAAGGAAATTTGCAGAATGGTGGGATATAATATAACTTTGCGCGGAATGAGTTCGTCCTACACGAACGGTATGACATAAACAATAGACATGAAAAAGAAACATATACTCGGAGCATTCGATTGGTTCCTGATTTCAGGAGTTGTCGCATGTAACGTAATATATTCGATAGCCACGGCATCGTCAGGTTTCGATGTCCTCGGATTCACGGCAGCGGTGGCGGGAATACTCTGCGTCGTGCTCGCGGCAAAGGGAAGTATCTGGAACTATGCCTTCGGGATTGTGCAGGTCTCACTCTATGCCTATATAGCTTGGAAATCAACGGCTTATGGAAATGCGGCAGTGAACGCGCTCTATTATTTTCCGATGCAGTTCATAGGGTGGTGGCAATGGAGTCGCAGAGGGGCCGGAACGGGAACTGAGGCGGGAAATGCCGTAGAGTCGAGGAGGTTGTCCTGGAAGATGAGGGCGCTGATTGCCGCTGGAATCGCTGTCGTGAGCGTCGCGCTGGCATTTGTGCTGAAGCATTTCGGAGCTGAACAGCCGTGGATTGACTCGTTCACGACGGTTCTGTGCATCGCGGCACAGGCTCTGATGACTTTCGCCTTTGTGGAGCAGTGGTGGCTGTGGATTGTGTTCAACGTTTTCACTGTCATAATGTGGTCCGTGTTCGCGGCCGAGGGAACTGAACATTCCGTGCCTACCCTGATAATGTATGTCTTCTATCTGATGAACTCGGTGAACGGGCTTGTCAACTGGAGACGCCTTGAACGGGGAGACGCGAAAGTTTAAGGATGTTTTGCAAAATATGTGTATGTCGGAAAAGGAACTGACTGTCAGAGAGAAGATTGCGTTATTCCCGCACCAGCCGGGCGTCTACCGCTACTATGACTCGGATGGCAACGTCATCTACGTTGGAAAGGCGAAGGACCTGCACAAGAGGGTGGCCCAGTATTTCGTTCCGCCGGAAAGGCTGACTCGCAAGACGGCGATAATGGTCTCGAAGATTGCCGATGCCCAGTATTCTGTCGTGGAGACCGAGGCGGACGCCCTGCTGCTTGAAAACAACCTCATAAAGCAATATAAGCCGAAGTACAACATACTCCTCAAGGACTCGAAGACCTATCCGTGGATATGCGTCAGCAACGATGTATTCCCGAAGGTTTTTCTCACGCGACGGCTCGTGCGTGACGGTTCGCGCTATTTCGGGCCATATTCAAGCGCCATGCACGCAAGGACGCTTGTGGACCTCTTCCACGACATCTACCCCATACGCACCTGCAACAACAAAATCACCTCAGAGTCAATTCTCCGTGGGAAGACACGCCCCTGCCTCAATTTCCACATAGGAAAGTGCCGGGGGTGCTGCTGTGGAGGGATTTCGCAGAAAGAATACAACGACAACATCGAAGAAGTCGTGAAGCTGCTCCGCGGCGGGGGAAGGGAGATGATTGCGCACTACCGCGAACTGATGACCGAAGCTGCAGAAAAGATGGACTTCGAGGCAGCACAGGAGTACAAGGTGAAGATGCAGGCGCTCGACAAACACTATAGCAAGTCGCTCATTCTTAGTTCTATGCCGGGAAGCTACGATGTATTCTCGCTCGTGATGGACCCCGGAGAGGCCTTCGGCAACTTCATGAGGGTGGTGGACGGAGCTGTGGTGCAATCGCTGAACCTTGGATTCAAGATGAACATCGAAGAAGGGCAGGAAACGGTGCTCGGGACATTCATCGGAGAGATTGAGGCAAAGTTCGGACGGTTGTCGCACGATGTCATCGTGCCGTTTCTGCCGGACGTGGAGATTGAAGGTGTAGAATTTAAGATTCCCCTGCGTGGCGACAAACTTGCGCTTCTGGAGCTGAGCGCGAAGAACGCCAAGGAAATGAGATTCAACGCGATGAAGCAGAGGGAGCACACCGACCCGGATAACTTTAAGCTGAAGGTGATGGAGGAACTGCGCGATGCTCTCGGGATGAAGGAACTGCCGCGCCACATCGAGTGCTTCGACAACTCGAATATCCAGGGGACGAACCCTGTTGCCTCCTGTACGGTGTTCAGAGACGCAGCCCCGTCGAAGAAGGACTATAGGCATTTCAAGATAAAGACGGTGGTCGGGGCAAATGACTTTGCGTCAATGAAGGAAGTAGTGAACCGGCGCTATTCGAGAATGCTCGCCGAGTCCCCTGACGATCTTCCGCAACTCATCGTGATTGACGGTGGCAAGGGGCAACTCTCGTCGGCCTACGAGGCTCTGTACGAGTTGGGTCTCACTGACAGGCTGACGGTCATCGGCCTCGCAAAAAGGCTGGAGGAAGTCATCCGCGTAGGAGACCCCTACCCTCTTTTCCTCGATATGAACTCCCAGGCCTCCAAGGTTCTGCGCCAGATTCGCGATGAGGCCCATCGCTTCGGCATCACCTTCCACCGCAAACTCCGCAGCAAGGCCCAGATTGAGTCAGCCCTCAGCAAAATCCCCGGAGTCGGCCCAAAGACCGAACAGCGCCTTCTCCTGCATTTCGGCTCAGTCGCCCGCATCGCCGCTGCTCCGGAGGAGGACATCGCCGCCCTCGTTGGCAAGGCGCTCGCCGCCAAAGTCAAATCTGCCTTATCTTGCGGAGGCTCGAAGGCAGGCGAGAGTGGCAGGGAGAGCTGACGAGAGAGGGCTGCGCATTGGGGCGCCGGTGCGGACGGCACTGAGGAAGTCGTCAACGATGGCAAAGTCGGCTCCGGCGTGAAAAGGTTGGCGGCAGACTGCCGTCCAGTCTTCTGAAGCAGTCTGCCAAGAAAGCGAGCCAAGAGAGAAGCTGTCCTGCGTCCTGACAACAGGAGACGAGGCCGGGAGCGAAGGGAGGGAGAGAGGGAAATTGCCGTCAAGTATTACATCTATGCGTCCATCGGAAGCTTCAATCCGGCCATGCTCGAATTCAATGACTGTTTCCCGCCCGTCGGCATCGGCAATGCCGTCCATCGTAACATCGATGGTGACGCCAGATTTCAGATGAAACACCGCGCGGCGGAAATCCTCAACGTCATTGTCGCAATGGTAAACGCAACGTCCGAACTTGCCTTCTCGCAGTTCACGCTCAATCACCTCGTTTCGCGTCTCCCCTTCTGCAGGGATAAAGTTGCCGGTCCATTCGCCGCGACGACAATAAAGATCCACTGCGGAATAGCGACATGACGACTCCAAAGGGCAGTCGATACAGCGTAACGCAGAGCCAGACGGAGCCGATGCCGCACAGTAGCGGGACAGAGAGCCCTTTGAGTCAACCGTCTCTATTTCAGAAATGTCAGTCAGACCGACGAGAGAGAAAAGCCAGTCAACATCGTGGCAGCATTTCGACAGGAATATAGGGGAACTGTCCTCCGAACGCGCCCAAAGCCCACGAACGAATGTGTGTGTCATCCGGTCGACACCGACCACAACCTTGTGGTGAACGGAAACTATGCGTCCCAATCCGGAAAGGGACGAAAGCTCGCGAAGCCGATTGTAGTAGGGATGATAGCGCAGGACATAGCAAAGACCGGCAGGCCGCGAAGAAGCGGACGCGGCGGACACAAGTGACAGGCACTGGTCTTCAGTCACCGCCATCGGCTTCTCCAGCAGCAACGCCATACCGCTCCCAAGCGCCCTCATCGCTATCCCGAAATGTGAATCGTCCGTTGTTGCCACAAGAGCGGCATCGGCCTGGACCCCGGAGGTGAAAAAGGCATCAACTGAAGGATAGCATATTTCCGACACAAAACCAAACTCGGATTTTCCCTCAGCAAGCCGCAGAGCATCACGTTCAACGACAGCGACAACCTCAACGGCATCCTCCAAGGCAACCAGATGCCGCAGATACTTCCGGGCCCGATTCCCCATCCCAAACACTACCATTCTGACCATCCCGTTAACAGCTTCTATGTTTTACTTGGCGATGAAGTCGCAGAGCTTGTTGTAGCCGGTGGTCTCGTCCCAAAGCTTCTTGTTGGCGAGACGGATGCTGTAGAGAGGATTGTCGTGAAGAGTCTCGCGGGCATCCGGGAGATTCAGATAGAGGGCGTACTTGCGGCCGGTCTGAAGTTCGGACGGGAGGCGGAGGCTTTCCGTGACCTCGGTCTCTTTTCCAGGAGCCCAGCGGCGAGGGTCAATCTGTGACTTGTAGACGTTCTTGTCACCGGTCTCGGAATCGACGATGATGAACTCCATTCCACGCGGATTCGCGAGAGCAGCAAAACCGACGTTCTTAAGATACATCGAGACTGTCAGCGTCGTGCCGGCCTTGAAGTCAGAGTTGAACACCGCCTTGTCGAGGACGAAACGGTAGCCGAGCCTCATTGAGATTTCATCCATGCAGAGCCCGTCCTCCCAGACCTTGAACGTGCCGCTGTGGTAGCCCCTATTCTGATAGGTCCAGTGGTAGGTCTCAAGTTCCTTGACCGAGCGGGCGCACTCACAATAGGTCGGGTCACCTGAGCAGGTCTCTCCTCCCATAATCGTGTAGGCACTTTCCTTCTCCCAAAGCACGCGATCCTTCTTGCTGCCGTAGGTTCCCCAGTCGGAAGAACTGGAGATGAAGCAGTCGTTGTGGCCGGCGATTCTCGACAGGTCGGAACCGTTGTAGGCAGTCTCAAAAGTAATCGAGTCGCGGAGTTTGGTCTTGAAAAGTCCGAACTTGAGCATCGGAGTGCGGACAGCCACCTGACGATCCTGTGGAAGCGCATCAAGAAGGGCTCGGATCAACTTGCGGCGCGGCTCATAAGCCTCTGAAGTACTGAGGCTTTGGTTAAAATGCGTCGTGTATGCCCACTCTCCCCACGAACCGCAGAAACCCGCCTGAAAGACGAGGATAATGTCGCTGTACTCTTGAAATATGGGCTTGAGCTGCTCAACGTGACGGAGCACAATGTCAACTTCTGGGTCGTATGGCTTGGACGCCTCGTCATTGTTGTCCTTGTAGGCAAAACGGACGATGGTCTTCATCCCGGCGTCACGATGAGCCTTGAAGCTCTGGCGGATGATGTCAAGCGCCTCCGAGCTGATGTCCCCTTCCATGAAGTCGGTGAGATAGAACATGCTCATAGTGAGTGTCTGACGGCTCTTGCGCTTCAATTCTATCACCGCAGAGGAAATTGGCTTCGGAGTCTTTCCGTTCGCGAACCTCACGGTATACTGAGAGTAATATCCTCTCTCCGGATTACAGAAATCCGTATCTGCCGGTCTGTAGGTCACAGTCTCGCCTTCGCGTGTGACAACCGGAGTCTTGGTGCATCCGCAGGCTACGGCAAATGCGGACGCGAGAGCACAAAGTGCATAGATATATCCTTTACCTTTCATCATCATATCGTAGTATATATTATTTCTTGTCAATTGTAACAGCGAGCTTTTCAGCGGCGCCGCCGGCAGCATTCGGAAGCACTCCGATGCTTGCCCAGTTCTGCTGGAGATCGACACCCACCATGAACGTGTCGGCAAACTTCACGTCCACCATTATTACGCGCATGATCTGAAGCTCATACTTCCCGTCCTTCCCGGCTCCTGTCCCGATGCCGGAAGCGGCGATGTTGTCCCATTTCCATTCGACCTTGCCGGGTGTGCCGGCATATTGCCAGAAAGTAGGGCCCCAGGAAGCATATTTCCCAGGCTGATAGCAGTAGCCCTGAAGCATGTAGTCCACGTCATTTCCGAGGTGCTCGCCAAGAGGATTTCCGCCCGTCGCGGCATCGTTGTCGGAATTGAAGAAAACATTGAGCACAGCACCGACGTCCGTCTTGAGCTGAGTCTCGTCAATTTCAAAATACATCCAGATGTAGTCGTCATCCGCATACACCCTCATCTTCTTGAGAGCTGTCTTTGACGCCCCCTCCGCACACACTGTCTCGGCAACCTTCGAGGCGTCAAGCGCGTCCCAGTCAGCGAACTCCGCATCAATTTTGATTGGCAAAAGATCTGCCGGATCCGGTTCCGGCTCATCGTCAGTGCCGTCGTCAGGAGATATTACGGACGGACTGTTGTCCACGACGGGAGCCTCCTTCTGACAAGACTCCATTGAGAACATGACCGCAGCAACTGCACACACTGAAAGAAAAATCCTTTTCATCATTTATTTGTTTTAAAATTATAAGACTTTTCGGTTTTTCCGTGGATATCAACGGAAATCCCGCCCCGACCGGCCTCAACCACCATTATGCTGGCGTTGTCGTTGATAAGATTCGGGAACTTCTGGTCGGAAGACGGTTCGACGAGCAAATGTCTGTGAGTATGCCCCGAAAGCATCAGGTCCACATCGGCATGGTTCAGAACCGACATCAGAGTCTCGCGCAGGTGGAGATTGCCGTGCCAGCCATCGGTCATCGGAGGGATGTGCAACGCGACGATGCGCAGTTTGTGGTCGTCTTTCTTCCCGACCTCTTGCTTAAGCCACTCCGCCTCCTTGACGCGATAAGCGTCGAACTCCGCCATTCCACTGTATTCGTAATTGCTGTCCGGCTTATCCTCTCCGCAGTCGAGAATGAGGAAATTGACTTCGCCAATATTGAAAGATCCATACCACTGATGCTCCGGATGACTGTTCGGGAAATATTTGTGGAGCTCGTCCGTGTAGGCTCCACGCGTCTCGTGGTTTCCGCGAGTGTAGACAATCGGCACTGACTTGGCGAATGCCTCGACGCAGGCATCAATGAAAACCGAGTAGACCTGCGCGTCGTCGTTGACCGTAGATAACATGTCACCGTTCAGCAGGACAAAACTAATGTCAGAAAAATCAACTTTCGAGCAGAGTTCACGTATGCGCTCCGGAGTCTCGTGAATGTCGTTTATCATTGCAAAGCGCACAGTCTTCGCCTTCGGGTCGAACGTGCGGAAATGCGTCGGTCCATCATAGTTCGCGCTCGAAGCGACGGTTTTGCCGAATTCCATCCTCCCGTAGTCTCCGTATTTCACCGTCTCTTTCGAGAATATGCGATAGAAATATTTCGTCCCCGGCTTCAGCCCCTCAATCCTCACGCAATGGAGTGTATCCATCACCCGACGACGTCCGTCAAGAACATCATAAGCGACGATGGGCTCCTCCGCATAGAACGTGTTCCCCTCATATTCGTCATACTCGACCCAAGCCATCGCAGGCTTATCAGTCTTCCACATCACAGTCACTCCGGTCTCCGACATGTCGGTAAGCCACGGCCCGTGTGTAATTTTAATCTGCGCCTCAGCAGCGAAAGGCAGGGCCATCAGCCCCACCAGCAAAGAAATAATGATTTTTCTGGTCATAACTACTTTTATATGTTTACAATTCATTCTGTCATTCAACCTTACGACTATAGAAATGTCCGTTCTGGAGATGGACTACGTGCTGAACGCCATTCAAATCGACCTTAAACGTGAGATCAAAACTGCCTTCAAATGAACCTCGTCCATTGAAATCAACATCACAATTCTCTATTCGGAAATAACCTGAATCGAAATCAGAGACATCATGAAAATCAAAATCATTGCAGAGGAAACGATAATCCGTCTCTCCCGGATAAGGAGACACGTCACGATTAATAAGGTCTGCCAATCTACAACGGGCCGAAAGACAGCCTCCACTAGGGAATACGATCTCCACATCATGAACCTTACAAAATTCCTTCTCCGCGTCAAACTTCAGTTCAAGATATGTCGGACAACATTCCTTTACAGACTCAGAGGCAAATTGCTCTGGAGTCAAGCTATAAATGGCGGCATCAGAAGAAAAGCCCGAAGGACTCGAAGGCAACTGCCAATACAATTTCATCAAGTTTTTAGAAATTCTTGGCTGTGTGTCCAAGAGACAAAGTCCAGTTGCACTATAAGTAGACACTTCCTCGAATTTGGCACCATCTATCTCAAATGAAATTCCATACTCATAGTTATGCGTAAATAACTTGTGGCAGGAAGTCAAAATGGCACCCAACATGAATGAGGTAAATAGGATGATTATCAGTCTCACATTACTATCTTTCATAATATCAGTCTAATTCATTTTACAATACTTTTCAATACATCACTCTTCACAATCTTAACTGGAACTGTAATCTCAAACCCGTCGATGCTCAATTCGACAGGAATGATTGCTAGACGATCTTCCTTCTGCTTAAAGTCCGCTACTCCGTTAATAAATGCCTCACATTGCATTAACTTTTCTTCTACGCCAGGAAGTTCCTGATTACTGTCGGTCGAAAGAAATATCTCGCCATCGCTGTCAAGAGTGGCGATGTACGAATAAGAACCAATAATAGTTTTATAGTAAGGAACCTTTATCGAATATGTTGACGTGTTATATTCGCCTAAGAATACCGTCACATAATACCATGCATCACCCTTTGCTTCTGGGTCGTAATAAATCTGACGATTACTATCCGTAACACCCAAAGAAGTGATTTGTCCAGATTCGCCCTCTTTGCGTCGCCAAAAATATTGCAATCCCGCATTTTTTGCAAGTTCCATAAATTCAGAATCACTGGTTTCCGCTTCTATCCATGTTCCGTGATTGTTACCAATGCGTCCAATCTCAAGAGAAAAGTCCGGTATTCCGGCCACAACCTTTTTTGACTGTGTGTACACATTCTGTCCTTCATACCATGAAGCGGTAATTTCAACCACGCCATCAGCTTTTTCCTTGTCTATTGTAACCATTCCTTCGGCATCAATGGTCATCCAAGGTTTAGAGCTACTCCACCTAATTTCAGTCGTTCCATCAAGCCCCTTCGCCTCGTACTTATCACCGGTAACAGGTACTTGAGGTCCGGAAATAACGACCAGATTATTCTTCATAAGTTCATACAACCCATCGTCAAAACCTGTATGGAGATTAGATGCAGAAGAACACATATAATGGTCAAAAGGGGAATCTTCGTAATTACCATTATAGTACGCATAGTTTTGGAAATCAGACTGAGTAAGCGAGCGCGAACCGCCACCCACAGCCAAAGCACTTGCGGTCGGAACAAACATACAACCGGAAACGAGACTGCCGGAAATCTCATATCTGCCCCATTTTTCATTTGCGGCTTTTCCTAGATCCAAAGAGTTGCCATCTGAGTTCAAGTAAGGAGACAAACTTTTGAAAGGCTTTAAAGAATAACCTGAGCCATAATAAGTGTCATAAGCATCCTTTACATTGTGGGTGCATGATGAAGAATAAATTGGAACTTCAACAGGAATAAATCCAAGAAGTTTCTTGCGATACACAATGTCTATCGAAGATATCTTCTGCATTCCAGTCACCGTACTCGCTTTAGCGTAGGCATCAAGATGCAAACGGCTTTTCCCCGGCAATCCCAAAAGAAGCTTTATCCAACGGTTATTATCAGTAAGAGTCTTTATCGGTCCTGTAAAATCATAAAAGAGAGATACCAAAAGAGAGACCCAACACTTTGGCTCAAGCACTCCGTTAATAGACAACAGATTGCCATTATCAAGAATAGGATATGAGCCAAACCTTGTTCCATTCGAGAAACCGATATTCACGATAGGACTGCCAGCATCTCCATTAGGAAGTCCACGAGTTTTGAAGTTTTTTTCCATAACGGCACGGTTATCCACGATTGTACCATCTTTCTTCATTGCTTGCATCATCATCTCCGGCACTGACATCCCGCTGTCATAAAGAATCTCATACAAATAACTCAAGATATTTGACTTTCCTCTATACCAGTCTGATGCCAAGGAACTCTGCGTAACAAGTCCAAAATATGTTGCATAATCAAAGAAAGAGTGCACGAAACTCTGAAGTCCGAGCGGGACATTCACCCCGAAATAAGGAACGTCACAGCTAACAAACATACGTATCTGATGTTTTTGTTCTCGTCTTTCCATTGAATAGATGGCAAATTGAGCAATAAGACCGCCCATACTCTCGGCTATGAGTATATTTTTCTCCTCCGTTACTTTTTGAGAATTAACCCACTTAATTATCGCTTTCAACAAAGAAGCATTTCGATCAATACCAATCTCTGGATTGTTCCAGTCAACATAGACAATGTCATAGTTTTCTTTGAAATAATTGAAGTTCGGACCGCTTTTCCTTAAGAACGATTCGAGATTGCTGCTGCCATAGATTTTTTCCACTTCACTTTCGTATGTGGGAAACAAAATCGTCGGTTCAAAGCCTTCTACAACAATAAGAGGCTTTTGAAGAGTATTGTTATGTGATGGAGCATAGTTAATTGTAACTATAGCTGATTGCACTGGCGACCTCGGGCTATCACGTTGCGAAAACTCCTTACTAAAGTCACCATACTGAACCGTTCCAACATCTCCTTTTGTCGGGATATTCGCGTCTTCGTTCGGATCTATTACATCAACATAACTATTAATACCAGCTGTCCACCCATTGAACCAGACAGTCATATGAAGTTTCTTGCGTCCCGGTGTCGTGTAATGCGCTGTATAAGAAGATTTATATATATTATGTTGCGAAGAACCATCTCCAGCATCAAATATTATCCTTGATATCCCCATATTAATCATTGCATCTTCCGGCAAGAATTTGAATGTAAAGTCAACGCCCATCGGGACCGTATGCTCAATTGGCGAGAATGCTACCAATTGGCGCTCCGCGTATGGATTTACCCAAGAGCCGTTCTTGTAGACATCCTTGAGCTTATTGTTCACAACCTGAATCTTGCCTTCTGAAACGGCAGAATCTGGAATGTAGTTATATTTATAGGCATTGAACAGCACGTAAGTCTCAGTGCGTTCAGCCACAGGTTTGTCATTTCTGTATTTTGCAATAATATCATCGACATCACCGAAAGGCTTTTCGCCAACGGCAGCACTACGTATGCCTTTCATGAGATAGGTCATTATGTCAATGTCTATAAGTGTCGTATCAGCCTGACTGTCATTATACTTTTCCATAGATATATAATCTACGGCATATTCTTCCAGAAACCCAGTCGGGATTTTTGTCTTATCAAGTTCAGAGAAAACTTCGTCAAGCGCCTTGCGTACTTTCTGTTCACCCTCATCTTCAGCACGAACGTTCGTAGATAGTCCCAAGAATGAGAAGGACAGGAACAAGCATATCAAACAACGTTTCATTGGTTTTCAGGATTTAAGGATTCAACAAAGGAGGAGTAGCATTCATATAATTCTGACGGGATTCCGATTTCGGAAGCGTCTTCCTCTGTGAGGCACAGGACATATTGTCCTTTGTCAGAGCGGATAATGTGATTCATAAGAACAAGGTCATAGTCCGACTGGATTTTACTTTTGAGCGCTACAGTGTCAACTGCCGCAGATGTTTTTGACATAGACCTCATCTTAACCGGAGATTTTCCAGCAGATGATTCTGGGATTATGTTTTCCTGCATAGGTTCTGACATACAAGAGGTCAGCAGGACTAGAAGAAGTGTTGTCAGTTGTGTGGTTGGCGTTTTCATAGTATAAATGTGGGTAATTATATGGGAAGGCTGAAAAGTTCAGCCTTCCCGATTGAATATCGGTATTATCTACCTATTTACTTGATATTAAGATCCATTGGCTCTCCTGTTGAAGGACATACACCAGGAACTCCCCAACCATCATTCAGAAGGGCACCGCCCACTTTGACTGTACCTGCTGCATCAAGACCTGGAAAGTTAACCTTGTCAATTGCAAATTCAACAGCATACCAGCCTTTTACAAGACTACCTGCAAGATTCTCGCGAGTAACAATCATATTATCAAGCGCCGTTTCTTGAGAAATGGCATTTGTACCAAGAAAGTCAGTTCCATCTTCAGCGACAAATTTCCAGAATTCGCTCCAGCCAAGTTTTACTTTGCCAGCATCTGCATAGATGTAAAGGTCGAGAAGGACATCGCCACCCATAGCATCTTGAAACAAATTATAGTTACCACCTGTCTCGATATTGTTATCAAGATCCCACACGAAACGAAGCGGACGTGGCTGTCCCTTGCCTGAGTCCCATTTTTCTGCTTCATTGTAGGCTGTTCCAACCTCTGCTGGATCAACTTCGGCATATCCGTAAAGCATTTCCTTTGTGTCATAGAACTTGAGTGTTCTGAGAGCCTTTGCAGATTCCTCTGCATCAATTATTGAGGTTACAACATCTGCAGCATCTAGTTTTGCCCAGTCATCGAAATTACCGTCAATAACGACACCTTCGGTCTCTCCGCCATTGTTGTTGCCACCATTGTCTTTGTTGCCGCCATTGTCTTTGTTGCAGGCAACCGCTGCGAGTGATGCCATCACTGCCACAGCGAAAAATTTCATTGTCTTTTTCATAATTCTACTTGTATAAAAAGTGATTACATGAGTTCAAGAGTAATGTACTGCTTGTCACCTCCCTGTGGGAGATAGCCATAAATTTCTTTAGCATACTTTTCACCGCCATAAGAGAGGACGCTGATATTGACCTTTTTCTGTCCGCGGAGCTGGTCCATAGCGTCACGGCTAATTGCGAACTCTTCCTTGATTACTGTGCCGACGAGCCTTGCCTGGAAATCGTTTCTGACAACGAGAGTATTGTCGAGGTTTCCATTATTGTCTGTTCCCCACAAATAAGGAGGCCATTTGTATTCATAACCATCCTCCGGTACTTCACCCTGCACCTTAGCCCTTTCATCTGAAGGATCCCAATAGTTGTACTGACTCCAGCCAAGATTAATCAGACCGGTTTCTACAGCGATGTACTGATAGAGTTCACAACCGACTTCAAATCCCACCTGATTGAAAGGGCCTTCTTCTCTGAATACCATACCTGTCTTAGGATTAGCATCCGTATCGATAAACAATGTGAGTTCTTTAGCAAGACCGCCTGTATTCCAGGCTCCGTTTCCATCCCAAGAAGGATCTATCTTCTCAAGAGCAGGAAGATGGTTTACAAACTCAGCATAGCAATAGATATAGTCAGCATCAGAAGTGAATTTAACAGTCTTCAAAGCGACCATGCCTTCCTCCGGATTGTCAGGAAGAGTGGCAACTGCGGCTGTCGTGCAAGCGTCCCAGTCAGCGAAGTTACCGTCGATTTCGATAGTCTCGGTCGGCGTATCACCTTCATTGTTACCTCCATTGCCTCCGTTGTTTGAAGAAGGGGTCTTCTCGCAGGAAACGACTGCAGCACCCATCATGATGGCTGTCGCAAAAAACATAAATGACTTTTTCATTTTGTTTGAGTTTTAAAAAATTAATAATTGTGGTTTATTTCTATTTTTTCTTATCCCAATTAGGATTCTGCTTGAGATTCGTGTTGAGTGCAAGGTCCTCGGTCGGGAGCGGCATCAGGTAGTCGCGGCTTTCGTCAAATACGTGCTTAGTCTTCTGATGTGGGTCCGCATAGCCCTTGTCCGCGCCACTGAGACGAATTGTCTTATTCAGCTGGAGGACATTGTAGGTGACGGTCTCGTCGAGGTCCGTCGGCTTGTCGGTGGTGTAGATCCACACCTCGTTCTCACCGTCGTGGTCGAGGTCGAATCCACGGTCAACTCCCGGGAAGTACATTCCGTAGAAGTTCTGCTCGATGCACTTTCCTGCCTTCCAGCGCATGAGGTCGTACCATCTGAAATCACCCTCTTCCGCAAGTTCTATTGTCCTCTCGCGGCGGATTTCGAGGATTACCCCTTTGTTTGCCCCGGTGACATTAGGGTAGCCGTACTCGGTGCTTGACATATATTTGCTCGGAGCGCCATTTGCCGCAGTGAGGATGAGGTTCGGCATGCCGACGCGGTCGCGCAGAGGCTTGATGCTGAGGTCAATGTCGTCCTGTGTGATGGCGACGTCGGTGCGCTCGGCCATCGCCTCGGCATAGTTGAGATAGACCTCGGCGGCACGGAAAATCGGCATATCGTTGTCGGTTGCCATCCAGCGTCCGGTTTCAAGAACTTTCTCGCTCTGAGCGTACTTGACGACCTGATAGCCGGTGCAGCTCGTGTAGAAGTCCCCGACCATGAGCGAGTCGGCTTCGATTCGGTGGTAGCCCGGGCAGCGCATTGTCTGCGCGAGGCGAGGGTCCCGGCCGGTCATCTCCTCGTAGTATTCCTTTGTCTCCCATCCGTCCTGCGCGGTGAACTCGGTGCCGTCTGCCATGAGGTAGCTGTCGACAAACTTCTTGTTGAAGGCGTACTGGTTCTGACCGAACGTGTTGTAGGTAGCGAAGTGCGAGAGTCCGAGGGCGTAGCTATAGGCCTTGGCGAGGATGACCTCGTCGGTGTTGGCAGTCTGCGACGCGAAGAGCATCATGTAGTCCTCGGTCGGCTTGCCCGTGCTGTAAATCTTGTATGGAGAAGTGGTGATGAACTCCTTTGCGGCAGAGGCTGCCTGGGCGAGCCAGTAGTTGCCGTCGTGCTCCGCGCCGTCGTTGCCATGGTAGTTGCGCCATGTGCCCTCGAAAAGGCAGAAACGGGACTTGAACGCGAGCGCTGTCCACTTCGTGACCTTGTAGGCGTTCTTCTCTGTGGCGAGATGAGCTATGGCAAAGTCTATATCTTCGAGCATTTTGCCCATCACGAAATCACGGGAATCCCTCCCCTTGTAGAGTTCGTCACGCTCGGTGACGCTGAGTTCGTGGTCGTACCACGGAACATCGCCGAAATCACGCACCTTGAGGAAGTAGAAATATGCCCGGAAGAAGCGTCCCACGGCCTCATATTCCGTGCGCACGGACTCGTTGTCGCAGTTGCCGAGATTGTCGAGCATATTATTGATATTGCGGAGCGTGCCCCACTCCCAGCCTCCACCGGAAGACGGGACATTACGTATGCCCCTGAACTTCATCGGAAGAGTGGTCTTGAAGCAGATGTCGCTCTCCTCGTCGAAGAACGGTCCTTTGAAAAGGTCCGCGTAGAATGTGTTGGAAACATTCTCGAACTGCGCCGCGTCCTTGAAGTAGGAATCCGAAGTCTCCTTGTCGAGAGGAAACTTGTCGAGGCTACATGCCGAGAAGGCGAATGCGGCAACAGCGGTTGTAAAGAGTATATTCTTGATTTTCATACAAATTCCTCCTTTGTTAGAATGTTATGTCCAGTCCGAGGACGAATGACTTCTGGTAAGGATAGTAGTAGCCGAATGAGCTCTGCTTCGCCATAGCCTCCGGATCCATATAGCGCGAGACTTTCGTGAGCGGCGAGAGGTAGCCAAGGTTTTCGCCAGTGAAGTAGATTCTCAGCGAGCTGATGAAAGTCTTTGCAAGAGCCTTGTCCGGAAGGGTGTAGCCGAATGTGAGATTCTTAAGACGGCAGTAGGCGAGGTTCTGGAGGTAGCGGTCGTTCGTCATCGTGAGGTAGGTCGTGCCTTTGTTTGCCTGCCAGCCTCTCGGACGAGGGAAGTAGGCTCCGGTGTTGTCTTCGCTCCAGACGTTGTCCATGTAGTTCTTCGGGATGTAGGTCGCCTGTGGGCGGTTATAGGCCACCCAGAATGCCTGGTTGTCTGCCGGCGGGTACCAGTTGAGCTTGCCCACGCCCTGTATGAACATTGAGAGGTCGAATCCGAACCACTGTGCGCTGAGGTTGATGCCGTACTGGTAGCGAGGAAGACTGTTTCCGATGATGGCGAGGTCGCCCGGGTTGTCAACGGTGTAGGCGCCTCGTGAAATCACGCCGTCACCATCAATGTCAACGATACGGAGGTCACCGCCCTTCCAGCCTCCGGTGAGGTTACCCTGGAGATAGGACTGGTCAACTTTTGAAAGATACTCCGCAGCGGCCGCATCTGATTCGAAGAGCCCGTCGGTCTTGAATCCCCAGATTTCACCGAATGTCATGCCCTCGTAGTAGGTGCCGAGCACCTTTGACGGGTTCTTGTACTTGGTGAGCTTGGTGAGGTAGTCGCTATAGTTGACGCTCACGCCGTAAGTGAACGGGCTGCCGGCGAGGGTGAAGGTGTCTTTCCATGAGAGCGTGAGCTCTATACCCATAGAACGGAGATTCGCGGCGTTAGCGCTCGGAGCGGCCGCGCCGTAGACAGACGGTACTGCCTCTCCGGAGGTAATCATACCCTTGGTGTCGCGGATGTAGGCATCGCCGGTGAACGCAAGACGGTTTCCAAGGAAGCCGAGGTCGAGACCGAGATTATAGTGATAGGTGGTCTCCCATGTGAGACCGTCCATGCTTGATGAACCGACGGTTGCGCCGTTGGGTTTGTTGGCTGCGCCGTTCTCGAATATGTAGCCGAGGTTGTAGGTGGAGACGGAACGGATGTAGGCGTAGTCAGAGACCTGCTGGTTGCCCAGCGCTCCATAGGAGAACCTGAGCTTGAAGAGATCCCAACCGGACTTCAGCGGTGCCCAGAACTTCTCCTCGGAGAGTTTCCATCCAACGGAAGCGGACGGGAAGAATCCCCAGCGGCTCTTGCGGGCAAAACGTGATGTTCCGTCGTAGCGTCCGCTGACCTCGAAGAGGTACTTGCCCATGTAGTCATAGTTGAACCTTGCGAACACACCGGCAAGGGCATATTCGGTCTGGTTTCCGTTTACTCCGAACTCCTTCTGCCCTTTGGAGTTAGGCTGCACGAGGTTGTACTCGCTGAGGTAGTCGGACGAAAGGTTGTTGCCGTAGGTGTAGGTGTAGCGGTAGTGCTGGGTCTCGTAGTTGTATCCGGCTGTCGCGTTGATGTTGTGCTTTCCTTTCACCAGAGCGTGGTAGGTGGCGTAGACGTTGGCCGCGATGTAGCGGGTGTAGGCGAAGCTGTCCTCAAGTTTGTTCTGGAAACGGCCGTAATCCTCCGAGAGAATCTCGCCCGGATACATACTGTAGGTACAAGGCACCCAGCGATTGGTCTTGCGGTCGTTGTCCATAGTGTAGGTAAAGTTCGCACGGATGTCAAGCCCCTCAATCGGATGAATGCCAAGTTCAGCCGTATTCGTGAAGTTGTACTTCTTTATTTTGTTCACCTTCTTGTCGTCCAGAAGTTCGATGTGGCAGCCGTTGGTGACGTTGGAGTCGGTGAATATGGTCTTGTAGACATTGGTACCGTCAGGGTTGCGGAGCGGAATGCTGGCAAGTCCGTGAACCTGCGAATACATGAACGTATAGTTGTAGTTTCCGTTGCCGGGCCAATCGTAGTCGGAAGTGAAGAACCCGAGGTTGTCGCTGAGAGTGATGTACTTGTTAATCTTGAACTCCAGCTTGCTCCTGAGGTTGTACTTGTTATACTTGTCCGGACGCACGCGGAAAGTTCCCTCCTTGTGCTCGTAGCCGCCGGATAAGTAGTAGTTGAAGTGCTCCGAACCTCCGGAAACTGAGACATTGTGCTGCGTGAACGGGTTTATTGTCGTATAGAGAGACTTGTACCAGTCGGTGTTGCAGTAGTAGATATAGCTCATCTTACCGTTGCGCATCTCCTGAAGCACCCACGGACGTTCCGGGTTCTCGGTCTTGTCATCGCGACGGATGTAGAGCTGGTGCATATCCTCCTCGGTGTAGTGGGTGTAGTTCACTCCGTTGGTCGCGAAGGTGAAGAGGTCGTTGATGTAGACGGAATCATATCCCCTTGACTCATAGTCGGTGCGGGTCGTGGGAGTGGATACTCCGCCGTGACCGCTGTAGCGCACGACAGGCTTTCCCTTGCTGTCCTTGCCGCTCTTGGTGGTTATGAGCACGACTCCGAATGATGCGCGGGCTCCGTAGATTGCGGCGGAAGAGGCATCCTTGAGGACAGACACGGACTCGACGTCCTGCGGGTTGACTTTCGCCATATCGCCCTCAACGCCGTCGATGAGAACGAGAGGCGTTCCTCCGTTGATGGAATTATAGCCTCGGATATTGATTGACGCAACGTCGTCCGGAGAACCGTTTGCTGTGGAGACATACATTCCCGGCACTGAGCCCTGAAGCATGTGCGTGAGGGTCGGAGAGGTTCTGTTGCTGATTTCCTTCGACGTCACAGTGGAAACGGCACCTGTGAGGTTGACCTTCTTCTGTACGCCGTAGCCGACGACAACCGTTTCCTGAAGGTTCATCGCGTCCTCGGTCATATAAATCACGAGATTGTCCTGCGACGGCTGCACGGTCTGCCTGAGCGTCGAGTAGCCGAGACATGCAAACTCAAGGTTCGCCGCGCCTTCGGGAAGGCTTATGGAGAACGCGCCATTTTCGTCGGTCACGACTCCGTTGGTCGGCGACGACATCACTGTGATGCCCATAAGCGGTTGCTTTCCGGCATCATAGACGTGTCCTCTGACAGTCCGGCTCTGCGCAAATGCCCCCAAAGTGCAGAGGAGCAGCGCCGCGGCGACTGAAATTCTACGTAACATTGTGTGATACATATAGTTTTTGTTTTAATATTGTGTGCTTTGTATGAATGACGGGAGTCATTATTCCGCAATGAATGACGCCACCCTGTTGTAGCCCGTGAGACTGTCCCATACGCCCTTGTTGGCGAAGCGGACACTGAAGTCAGGATTGTCGTGGAGCGTAGGAGCGATGTCCGGAAGGTTGATGAAGAGGGTGTAGCTCTCGCCTTTCTTCAGACTCTCCGGGAGAAGAATCTGCTCGTCGTACTCGTAGTGGCGACAACCCTTCCAGTCGCGCGGGTCCTTTTCTGAGACGAAGACATATTTCTCCGTCCAGTCATTGTCGTTGCGGAGGATGAACTCAAGCCTGCGCTCGTTGATGAGGGAGGCGAAGCCGTAGTTGGTGAGGCAGTATTTCATCAAGAAGTCGCCTCCGGCGGTGAAGTTGCCGTAGAATGACGCACCGTTCAGCACCAGACGGTAGCCCACTCGGGAAGTGAGGTCGGTGTGACACTTGTTCTGTTTCCAATAGTCCACAATCTCGCCGTTCCAGATGCGGAGGTAGGAGAGGTGGAAATCGCGCATGTGCTTGTTGGCATAACCGCACTCGCAGTAGGTGTAGTCGCTTTGGAAGCAGGATTCGCCGCCGATGGTCATATAGTTGCCCTCGGTGCGGAGAATTTTCTTGTCGGGCATGCCGCCGTAGGTTCCGCCGTCTATGGAGTTGACGAAATAGCAGTCACAATGGTTCGTGAGGCGGGAGCCGTATTCACCATTGAACGCTGTGGCGACTGTGGTCGTGTCGGCAAGCTTGTAGGGGCGTCCGAGAAGATAGTTCATCGCGCTGCGCTTCTGACCGACAGTGCGCACCGCAACCATCCTGTCTTTCGGGAAGTTGTCGAGCAGAGCCTTCACGATTGTGCCTTTCTGCTCGGCGGTCTTGATGTTGGTGGTGGTGTGCCACTCGCCGTAAACTCCGACAAATCCGGCCTGAAGGACATAAATCACATCCTTGTACTCCTCCCATATCGGGGCAAGCTGTTCGATGTGGCGGAGAATCTGCGGAAGCTCCGGCTCCATCATCTCCGCCTTGTCGCTCCACGAGTATGCATGGCGCAGAACAACCTTGCAGCCGGCCTCGCGCTCCCTCTCAAAGTGAGTACGGAGAACAGAAAGAGCCTCCTCGGGGATGTCGCATTTGAGGTAGTCGCAGAAATAGACCCCGAGATAGTGCAGTGTGCAGTTAAGGCTGCGGCAGCTTTTCAGACGCGCCACGGTGAAGGGTGGTGGAACATTACCGTCCTTGAAGTGGTACTCAAGCTGTTCGTAGGAGCCACGCTCCGGAGAGCAAAACTCCGACTTTTCATACCGGTAGGTCAGCATGTACTCGAACGGGGGCTTCGGTGCATTGAAACTTTCAATCGGGCCGTCAAAGTCCGCAAGTCCCCATCCCGCAAAGGGGTTGAAGTCCGACGGGGTATCCCCGCCTTCGTCGGATGGAGTCTCCACCTTGGAGCAGGACACTCCGACGAACGCGATGGCGGCAAACAGAGCCACAGCGGCGATTTTCTTCATTGATGAAATCATATATTACGAAACACTATTTTTTTATCCTTATTCTGCCTTGAATGCCGCGATTCTGTTATATCCCGTTGACTCATCCCAGACACCGCGAGAAGCCACGCGGACACTGTAGGCAGGGTTGTCATGGAGATTCGGAGAAATGTCCGGGAGGTTCAGCCATAGGGTGTAGCTTGCGCCGGCCTTCAGGCTCTCCGGAAGCGTCAGTTTCTCGTCCCACTCGTAGTGATGGCAGCCCTTCCATTCACGCGGATCCTTCTCGGAAGTGAATACATATTTCTCCGAAGGGTCGGCGTCGTTGGTGAGAATCAACTCTATCTTCCTTTCGTTGATGAGCGAAGCGAAGCCATAGTTCGTCAGACACATCTTCATCAGAAACTCCCCACCGGCGGTGAAGTTGCCGAAGAACGACACACCGTTGAATACGAAACGGTAGCCGATGCGGGTCGAAAGGTCTTTGTTGCAGCCGTTGTTCTTCCAATAGTCAACGATTGCATAGTGATTCGAGAGATAGGACCAGTGGTAGTCCCGCAGGTGATTGTTGGAGTACTTGCAGTCGCAGTAGGTGTAGTCGCCCACAAAGCAGGACTCGCCGCCCACCGAAACATAGTTGCTTTCCCGACGGAGGAGCTTCTTGTCCGTAGTGCCGCCGAACGTGCCGGCGTCGTTTCCGTTCACGAAGACGCAGTCATTGTGGTTACCGAGACGGGAATTGTAGGAGTCGTTGAACGCCGTCTCGGCAGTAATCGTGTCCGCAAGGGAATACTTCCCGTTGTTGATGTATTTCATCACGAGCCTCTTGTGCCCAGGTGTGCGAAGGGCAATCTGACGATCCTTCGGGGTGAGGTCGAGATAGTGCTTGACCAACTCGCCCTTCTGCTCGTTGGTCTTGATGTTCGTGAGGGTGTGCCACTCGCCGTAAACTCCGATGAAACCGCCCTGGAAGACATAAATCACGTCCTTAAATTCATTCCATATCGGCGAGAGCTGATCCATGTGACGCTTAATCCACTTGAGTTCAGGCTCCTGCACCGGCCACTTGTTGTCCCAGGAATAGGCATGGCGGAGAATCACCTTCGTGCCGGCCTTGCGCTCAAGTTCAAAATGGGTGCGGAGAATATCGAGAGCCTCCTGCGGTATGTCGGACTCGAGGTAGTCGCAGAGATAGACACCGAGATAGTGCAGGGTGCAGTTGGTTTTCTTGCAGGATTCGAGACGTTCGAGAGTGTAGGGTTGCGGGAAACCCTTGGTCGCCACGTCCTTGAAGTGATATTCGAGAGGCGCATAAGGACCACGCTCGGGGTTGCAGAACTCGTCCTTGTCGTATTCGTATGTAATCGTGTACTCGAAAGGCGCCTTCGGAGCCTTGAAACTCTCCACCTTGTTCTCAAGAACGCTCTCTATCGGCCAGCCTTTTGTCGGATCGAAGTCGCCTGTCTGCCCTCCGTTGTCTTCAGGAACGATGTTCTTCTGACATCCGGAGAGAACCGCAATGCCGAGCATTGAAGCTATATAAAAGACTCTTTTCATCTTATGTCGTTTTGTAATGTTCTGTGTTTTGTTTTAATTGAGGTTCCCCTATTCCCCGATGAGCCGGAAATATGGAATTCTGTCGAGAGGAACGTTGATTTTTACCGTCTGACCTCCAGCATATTCCTGACCGTCGTCGGCTCTCCATGTTCCTTTCGGGAGAATGACGCTGCGCTCGCGTCCCGGGTCAACCATTGGCGCGACGAGAATGTCGGAGCCAATCATGAACTCGTCCTTCACGCCGGAGAGTCCCTGATGAGGGAAACGGAACTCAAGCGGAGTCACCACAGGCTCGCCGGTCTTCGATGCACCGACAATCAGCGACTTGATTTCCGGAAGAAGCCTTTCGCGGATTTTCACGGACTTAAGCACGGCATCCAAATGTTCCTTGTCGAGAATGCGCCACGGAGCCACGGAGAACTGCATCATCGGCATCAGTGCATGAGTCTGAGCCGAACGTACGATGAGATCCTGGTCTATCGGGCATCCGGGAAGGAAGGATGCGAAACTGCCGCCGCCGATCATGTCCGGGCAGGAGTACCAGTAGCCCATGAGGTTAGTAGCCATCATTTCAGGTATCAGCACCTTGACGGCGTCCCAGTTGTGAGCCTTGTCATGCAGACGCTGTATGATGGCCTTGCCGCCGTCGCGCCAGCATGCACGGTACTCGTTGTAGGGGTATTTGTCGGCATAGTCGGCGAAAGCCTCGCAGTATTCGTAGGCCTGGAGGTTTCCCATCGTACGTGAGTCTTCAGGGAAGAGGTTGAAGTCGCCGGCATCGAACTTGAAGCCGTCCACGCCGTAGTTCTCGCAGAGATTGTTCAGCTGGCGGTCGAACCACTCGACAGTCTTCTGGTTTGAGAGGTCCAGTTCAGCAGAGTAGCCGTTCCACCATTCTACCGGATAGACTCCCGCGCCCTTCTTGCCGACGAATCCACCGAACGAATTGATTTCAGCCCAAATCTGGTACTGGTCCATGCTCACGAACGGGCACACCCAGAGCATCAGCTTGAAGCCCATCCTGTGCAGTTCGTCCGACATTGCCTTAGGGTTAGGGAAACGTCCCGGATGGAACACCCACTTGCCGTAATCCTCCTGCCATGTGTCGTCAATCATTATGATGCCGGCAGGGAGGCCGTTGCGAAGGATGCCGCGTGCATATTCGAGCACGTCTTTCTGGTTCTGGTTGTACTGAAGTTCAATCCACGTGTTGTATTGAGGACATTCGAAGAACTCGGCCGGAGGAAGCTTGCCGTCGGCAGGGAAAAACTTCCTTTGGCAGTGGTGGTAGGCGTCCGCGAGAGTGCTGTCCACGATGCCGGTCTCGATTTTCGCAAGAGCGTTGTCCACAGTGAGGACGTTGCCCTCGATGTGAAAGTCGTAAGGAGCCTCGGACCAGACGTAGCGTCCGTCACTTGTGAGCAGAAGAGGCATAATCTGGTTGCCGCTGTTCTGACTGAAGGTGGTTTTGAACCCGTCTTCGTAAGGCATGAACTTGCCGTCAGCGATGCGCCCTCCCCAAATCTGCTCGCCCTCATTGAGAACGATGCGTGCGGAGTAGAGCGCCGGAGCATTGAGCGCCTTCTCAATCTCGCTGACAGAGAGCGTGCCTTTCACCTTCACCATTTTCTTGTCGGATATGAGGTAGAGCGAAGGCACGAGACGGCTGTCAAATGCGTTTTCGTAGCGCACGAGCTGGCGTGCGTCGATGAAGTTTGCCCAGTCCTTGAGCACGGCGGACTTGGCGGCGAACTCCTCGCCGTCCTCCCCGATGTAGAGAGAGAGGAGGCGAAGTTGTCCGTCTTCGGCCGCTTTTTTAAACTTGGAGGAATTCACAGCCTCGTTCATCAGCTTCGTACAGGCCTTGCAGTCCTCGCCGTAGACAAGAAGGACGGTCTGTTCGTCAAGCAGACGATGCAGGGAGGTCTCTTCCCCGTTGATGTCGGAGACCGGAAGGTCAACGACTTCGCTGCCCACAGCGTTCGCGCGGAGGATGTGCTCCTTCCAGTCGATACGCCTGTAGTCTGTGGACATCAGGGAGTTGCAGCGGCTCTCGCGGTCGAGAACACGGAGATAGAGGTCGTCGTTGCGTAGCGGCGAGTCCACCTGATAGAACGTGTGCTCCATAGCATCGGCGAAAACGAGGAATGTCCCGTCCTGCTCCGCTGCAGAAAGGCTGTCAGCGATGGTGTAGACACGATCAATGAGAGCGTCAGCCTCCTCTGGGCTTGCCTTGGAGAGCTTCTTCGCGAACTTGTCGAACTGAGCCTGCGACATCTGCCAGCAGTTGCCTTCCTTGTGGAAGTCAAGGGACACCTCCTCGCTGCAGCCAACTGCCGCAGCGAGAGAAGCACCCATAATGAACAAAAGCCTTGTGAATTTCATAAAGCGTTGATGTATCCGTTTTTAGTTGTTGAGCTTGATTGTGGTTCCGACAGCGTCTGGGGTGTTGGAGTAGCCGCTCACGCCGTCCTCATACATGAACACGCCGAGCTTCACTTCCGCCAGACCCTTGAGACCCAAGCGATTGCGCTCGATTGCAAAGCTGTAGCGGAAGCACTTGTCCTTCCACTCGCCCTTGCCCGTAGCGAAGTACTGCCAATCCTCGGTGCCAGCTTTCACGGTGCCGAATCCTTCTGCAGCAGAAGCATCATTAAGAGTCGGAGTCCAGACTTCCGGAGTTATGGTGTAGGTCGGGCGAGTGATTGTCTCAGGGTCAAATTTGTCCGACGGGAAGATGTAGTGTCCCCATCTGTCCTTCCACCCGAGAGCCTTGTCTTCGTCGCTCAGAGGACGACGGCAGGAGATTATCGTTCCGTTGAGAACAGTCTCCCAGCAAGTACCTATAGGCCAACCTATTCCCTGTCCGGTCTCAACGCCATCGAGGTCGATGCCGATTGCCAGTCTCTTGATGAAGCCAGGGCAGAACTCGTAATAGTCTCCATTCTTGAAATAGAGATTGTCGGTGTTCGGAACTTCGATGTAGCCATAAATGTAGTCGGCGTCGGAGTCGAACTTGAGGCGAGTGTCGCCACGGTTGTTGCCCTTGTTGGTGATAGAAGCATATTCAACGCTGCCCCACTCGTCCACGCCGCGGACTTTCCTCAGGATTGCAGTCTCGTCAAATTCCGGAGAGTCGGCGTTGCGGAGGTTGAGTTTGTAGCCGCCTCGGTCAGGGTTGGTGAGGTTGGCACCGGCAATGCCATTGCCATTGTCGAAGTTGATGCCGACAACGGCCTTTGTCGCATCACTGAGTCCCACAACCTTGCGGTCAATGATGAAGCTGTACTTGAACACATTGCCGGAGAAGCTGCCCTCGCCGTAGGCTGCCGGAGAGTCGGTTGCCTTCTCTGAGCCGTATTTCTCACCGTCGGCAGCTGTCTGTGTGCGAAGACCCGGAGTCCATGTGAGGTTGCCCTCTGTGCTGATTTCGCCATAGATCGAGAGGTCGAAGAACTTGTGGAGGGTGAACATCCATCCGCCGCCCTGCGTGCCGTTCTGGTCGCCGTCAACGTCAAGCCAAACTCCGAGGTTTTTGAACATGGAGAGATCTTCGTCGCCCTTGGACTCGATGTATCCGTAGATGTAGTCGAGGTCGGAAGAGAAACGGATGTTGCTGAGGTTGTGCTTCCACTGCGTGCGGTCATATTCCTTGTCGGTATTCGTGTAGGCCGGCATTGGAGTGCCGAGGTAAGGCATCTCGCTCTCCCACCAGGTGAGAGGCTTGAATGCTGCCTTGAGTGTTTCGTATGGGTCCACCTGCGGTCTGTCCTCAATTGTGATTGCAGTGAATGCATCGCGGACAATTTCCGTAGAGGCCTCGCAGACAACTGTCTCCCCGTCAGAGAGGGAGATGGTGTAGCCATTGGCAAGAGTGGCAGGAAGGGCTGTCACATAGTAGGTCTGCCCCACGGCGAATCCGCCTGCAGGAGCGTTGACCTTGATTTCAGAGACAGCCGCAGCATCAGGAGTTGCCGCAGGTTTGCCGTCAGTTCCTAAAGTCACGGAAGCTGCGCCGGCTATCTTTTCTCCGCCGGTGGCCTTGAGGGTGAAAGATGTGACGTCAGCCCTCTGGAAAGTGACGCTCAAACCGCCGCAAACTGCTGAGAAACTGAGTTTGTCGTCACCGGACTTAGCAACGAGAGGCCAGCAACTTTCAGCTGCGAACGAGCCTTCCTGTGCCGTCTGGGTTGCCGGAACGGTGACTATGAATGCAGCGCCGTCGAATGCGGCTGAGGTCGCTGCAGGATAGACCGCCCATTTTTCGACGGCCGGAAGTTCGGTAGGTTTCTTCGGGTCTATGAGCAGGTTGAGCTTGCCTGTGAACTTCGCGCTCGTGCCCTCGGCGGCAGAGGTAAATTCCGCCGTCTCACTCTTGCCCTCGGCAGTGTAGAACACGGAGATTTTGTCGCCGGCTTTCCACGCCACCTTTCCGTCGGTGAACGAGGTCTTTGTGCCAATCGCCTCAATCTCCCCGGTAAGCTCAACATCGGTCATCTGCCATGTCGGCTCGTCCGGTTTCTCCGGCTGGTCCGGCTTGTCTGGTTTTTCCGGCTCAAGCGGAGTGTCCGGTTTCTTATCTGGTTCTTCCGGCTGCGGCTTCTCGCACCCTACCATCAACGCAGCACAAATCATCGCCGCCGCGAATAATTTTCTTTTCATGTTTTGTGTTTGTTTTTAATTATTGTTGAGTTTGATTGTAATTCCTGCAGCATCTGGTACCACTGTATAACCATCGTTGAGATTAGTCTCATAGAGAATAACTCCCAGTTTTACTTCAGACAAACCCTTCAGATCAAGACGCCCGCGGTCAATTGTGAAACTATAGCGGAATATCTTATTTTTCCACTCTCCGTTGCCAGTAGCAAAATTCTGCCAATCCTTTGCATCTGGGCGGACTGTACCAACGCCACCTGTACTCTCACACAATTGAGGATTCCAGACTTTCGGAGTAATTGTATAATTCGGGCGAACTGTTGTTTCTGCGTCAAATTTGTCTCTATACATGGCATAGTGTCCCCAACGACTAACCCATCCATTATTTTTATCTTCATCAGAAAGCGGAGTTGTATACGTAATCAAATCCCCATTAAGTACAAGTTCCCAACAATTTCCGACAAGATGGCTGATTCCCTGACCTGATTCAACTCCATCCAAATCAAAACCGACAGCAAATTTCTTTATGAAACCAGGGCAAAACGAAATGACCGGACCGTTAGGAAGTGGATCTGAAGCACCATCTACCACATAAAGGTTGTCAGTGTTCGGAACCTCGATATAACCATAAATATAGTCGGAATCCGAATCAAATTTGAGCTTTGTATCCGCCTTATTATTACCAGTGTTATTAAGTTTCACGTAATCCAAATTAGCCCAATCATCAAAACTCTTAATATGTTTTAATATCGTGTTTTCATCCACCGTGACAAGATCAGAGTTTTTTATATGAAAAACATAGCCACCCCGGTCTGGATTTGTAAAGTCACCGATGCCAGTACCCTTACCGTTGTCGAAGTTAATCCCTATAACAGTTGTTGTTTGGTTTCTTATTCCTATTACACGTCTATCAAGAACTATAGAATATTTAAAAATATTATTTTCATAACTTCCTTCACCATATCCTGGAGCCGATATTGCTATTTCGTTCCCAAGCCAAGGAGAGCCTTTCGCAGAAATCCGCAGTTTAGGACTCCAAACTCGATTTCCATCCGCACCGATAGCCCCATATGCAATTTTATCGAAATATTTGTAGAGCGTGAAGAGCCAACCTCCCCCTTGTTCCTCTGACTTATCGCCGTCAACATCAATCCAAAGCCCAAGGTTGCTTAGTCGAGTGACATCATTACCTTCAGCCTCAATATATCCATATACATAGCTTTCATCAGAGATAAACTTGACACTTTTTATTACCATAGAGGCATTATTATTAGCCTGCACTCTTTCACGTTCCCTATCGGTAGGAGAATATGCTGGGAGAGGATTCTGAATATTATTCTTCTCTGTATCCCACCACGAAATCGGTTTGAGATGTCCCTTAATGTCAGCATAGGTGTCCGGAGCATCTTTGCTGTCAAGCACTCCGAAAACTGAACGTTTGATGGCGATGGAAGAGGTGCTGCCGAATGACTTGCCGTTGGAGAGTGTGATGGTGTAGCCGCCAGCGAGTGTAGCAGGCAGGGCAGTCATGTAGTACCACTTGCCGACCTCGAAACCGCCTGCAGGGGCATTGACAGTAATCTCTGAAACGGCTGATTCGTCGGTTGTTGCAACAGGGTTGCCGTCGGCGTCGAACGTAACGCTTGCAGTGCCGGCAATCTTGGAGTCCTTGCCGTCAAAAGTGAAGGAGGTGATGCCAGGAGTCTGGAATGAGACCTTCACTCCTCCGCAGACTGCCTTGAATGAAAGCGCTGCAGTGAGGTCGGAAGTCTGTGCCACGACCGGGTAGGCTCCCTCCATAAATGTGCCCTCGACTGCGGTCTGTACGGCCGGAACAGTCACTGTGACGGAAGTTCCGTCAGACGATGCGCCTTCTGTTGCGGCAGGATAGACAGCAATGGCGGAAACAGTCTTGAGATCCGTGTCTTCCGCAGGAAGCGAAAGCGTGCCGGCGAACCTTGCAGTCGCCGAAGGAATCAGGTTCTTTGAGGTGAAGACGCTGTGCCGCACAGTTGATGTGCCGTCCACCTTGTAGAAAAGGCTTATTTTGTCAGAAACTGACCACCAATGATTGTTGTACTCGGTCATCACAGTCTTGGTCGAGTTCAGGTCTGAAGATGCGGTCAGTTCCACGTCAACTTTCGCAAGTGACGGAGATTCCACAATCTCCTGCTTCTGGCAGGAAGCGAGCGCCGCGAGGCATACTGCCGCTGCTATGATTGAATTTCTTTTCATTTCCATTATCAATTTTCCATTATTAATCTGAGGTTCACTCATTTCTTGTTTACCATTCATCGAATGACACGCTTTCAAGCGAATAACTGTTTGTGTCCTTGTTTGTTTCGATCGTGCTTGCCGCAAAACCGCCTTCCACAGAGAGAAAGTGAACGCTCACTTCCGGCTCATAGTATCTTTTGTCCATAAGTTGTTGATTATCAAATTATATTGTTAATTATTCAATTTTATCCGGAAGCCTGAACGGTCCGGGATAATTGCGTAGTCGTTCATTCCGCCCTCATCGAAGGTGACACCGATGCCGATTTCCTCAAGCCCCTTGAGTTCGAGGCGTGTGCGGTCGATGGTGAAGGTGTAGCGGAAAATGCCGTCAGTGAAGTCGCCCTTGCCGGTGCCGATGTTGGTCCATTCTTCCATGCTGGAGATGGTGTTCCCGAAGTTGTCGCCGCCTTTGGATACATCGCTTGCCTGAGGATTCCAGACTGTCGGTTCGTATGCCGTGGCGCACTTGCCGCGGAGAAGAAGTTCGAAGCCCTTGTAGTTGCAGAGGAACCATCCGCCGCCCTGACCTTCGCGCTTGTCGTCCTTGTCAATCCAAACGCCGAGGTTGTTGAGGATGTTGGTGCGTTCCTGCCACTTGTCGCGGTCGGCGGTGTTCACCTCCACATAGCCGTAGATGTAGTCTGCATCGGATGCAAACTTGGTGACCTTGGCTCCGCGCTCGAATTTCGTCTCTTCGTGAGGGAGAGCCTCAAGATTGTCGAAGAAAGAGAATTCCTGGACATGGGAGAGTATCTTTGTCTCATCGTAGTTGTCCTCCACTTCCTCCGGGAGTTCCGGCTGCGGGAGAGGGGTAATCGGAGGGAGGGGCTGTTCCCCCTCCTCCGGCTGAGCCTTCTCACAGCTTGGGACAGCCAAAAGCATAATTGCCGCAGCGAATGCGGTGAATAGTCTGGCGAGGCCGAATGTGCTGTTTGATTTCATCGTTTTGTAATTTTCTTTAGTTTTTATCTGTCACTGAGTGAAGCCTGCGAGTTACCGGGGATTCTGCTCGATGCCGGTTACGAGGATTTCCTTCACCGGAATCTGGTATTTGAGACGGGTGTCGTTATACTCCAGAACCTCCCACGGCTGACGTCCGGCATAGCGGCGGTCAAGCTGTTTCTTGTTCCTCTGGAGATCGAAGACACGGAAGCCCTCGAAGCAGAGTTCAAGGCGACGCTCATCAAGAACGACGTCAAGCACGCTCGCGTAGCCACGCTCCGCATAGTTTCCGGTTGAGAACATGGCCTCGTCAGCAAGCCCCGCACGCTTTCTGATAACATTAACATCATCGAGAGCCTTCTGATCCTGTCCGAGATGCGCATAAGCCTCGGCACGGTCGAGAATAAGTTCAGCCCAGCGGATGACGGCCGGAGAACCGAGGTTTGTGAGCTTGCCTTCCTGACATGAGAACTTCTTCATGTAGTTCAGCGGGTAGACGTTTCCGCCACCGCCGATGCGGCATCCCATTGAATCGGTCACAGTCACATACTGCTTTTCACCATCACGCTTTGTTATCCAGTATTTCTTGTAGCCATTGACAAGTTCTGTTTCAACAGTGTGCTGCATAGAATGTTCGATGGACTCCACCTTCTCATTTCCGTCCTTGTCGGCCGTGGTCTTGTCCTCGAACCAGATTTCTTTGCAGGTCCACTTGCCAGTTGTCGCGTCGTAGACAGGGTCGCGGTCGATGTTGTTCTCGTAGAAGGCGTCTCCGGTCGGAATCGGCCAGTAAATCATCTGAGCCCCGGTCTTGGACTTGTGCATCTGATCTCGCATGGTCGCGATGCGCTGATCGCCAGGATACCTCTCGAAAAGGTCGATGAGCGGCTGTGACCAATAGATTTCAGCCCAGCCGGAACCGTCGCCCGGGTCGCCCTGGCACCAATACATCGAGCCGAGTACGGCAGACTCTCCGGCAATGTCGGTGGTGTTGTCAATGAGGCCGATGCACCAGAGAACTTCCTTGGACTCCTTGGAGAACTGGAAGAGGTGTTCGTAGTCCGGATCGAGCATTGAAGACGGGTCAGCCCCGGCAAGCATCTCGTCCACCATATTGATGCAGTCCTGGTCGCGTCCCTCATAGAGGTAGAGACGTGCGAGTAGCCCCTGTGCGGTGGCCTTGCAGATGTAGCCGTTGTTGCCGCGTCTTGTGCCGCCGTCCATGCAGGCGATGGCCTCCTTCAGGTCAGCCTCCACCTGGTCGTAGACCTGCTTCACGGTGGCGCGGGTGGTGCCGCTCTCGCCTGTGTTGATGATCACTCCCGGAGAAGAACCTTCGTCCCAGACATAAGGATTGGCGAAAACTTGGCAGAGACCCATGTGAGCGAAGGCCCTCATTGTGAGGTTCTCGCCCTTGATATGGCGGAGCTCAGCGTCATCGGTGTCGTCAGGTATCATATTGATGAGCACAGATGTGGCGTAGCATATCTTGTAGGAGACGAACCAGAAGTATTCGGTGTTGGTGTCGGACGCCGAGTCATCAAGAGTGGCGTCAAGGAACAGAGGGTCCGTACTTTTTCCGGACATGAGGGTGTTGTCTCCCTTGTACTCGTTGAGCTGGAAGTAGTGGCGGACGTAGGTGTTTCCCACCGTGAAGAATCCGCCGTAGTCAAGTGCTGCCTTAAAAAGGGCGTAGTTTCCATCTGTTGCAATGCCGGCGTTCTCGACGTTCTGCATGCTCCCGGACGAAACCTTGTCGTACGGGAAGAAGTCAAGATTGCAGGATGTCAAAGCAAAGGCGGTGAGAATCAGTAATATATACTTTTTCATATCTGCATTCGATTAAAATTTGACATCAATTCCGAGCGAGAACACGCGGGAAACCGGATAGTTGTAGCTGAAGAGTCCCTTCACGCCGACCTCAGGGTCCATTCCGGAGAACTTGGTGAACGTGTAGAGGTTGTCTCCTGAGAGGAAAATCCTGAAGCTCTGGAGGTGCATCTTCCTCAGCACATTTGCAGGGAGCGGATAGCTGACAGTTATGTTCTTGATTCGAAGGTAGCTGCCGTCCTCAAGGTAACGTGAGGTAACCTCGTTGGAGAGGCGGTTTCCGCCGAGCCTTGCCCTCGGATGGGTTGCATTGTCGCCCGGCTGCCTCCAACGGCTCCAGCCGAGTCCGTTGTCGAGAGACATGAAGTTATAGTCGATGTAGGCACCATCTGAGTCGACGTAGCGACGTGAGTCATTGAAGACCTTGTTGCCGTAGTTGAACTGAAGGTTTGCGCTGATTTCGACACCATAGACATTGAATGTGTTGAGGAGACCGCCGACAAGGACAGGCTGCGCGTTGCCGACAATCTGGTTGTCGTTGGTGAGGTCGAGTTTGCTTGTAGGCTCCGTACCGATGACGTTGCCATTCTCGTCCTTGATGAGGTGTTCCCAGAGAGGAGCACCGGTTTCGGAGTCAACTCCCAACCACTTAGGCATGTACCAGCTGTAGAGAGGCTCGCCCTCGCGATAGATCTGATTGCCCTGTGAACTTGAGGCCACGATGTCCTCGTGGTTCGGAAGATAGACGACGGTGTTCTTGTTGTGCCCGAGGTTGAGGGATGTTGTCCACTTGAAGTTCTTGCGGTTGAAGTTGTTCGAAGTGAGGGTGAGTTCAACTCCCATGTTACGTATCTTGCCGACATTCTCGGTCCTGCGGGAGAAACCCGAACTGAGGGCGAGAGGAACGTCAAGAAGAAGGTCCTTATTGAGGTTGCCGTAAACATCTACGTTGACGGTGAGGAAGTTACGGAACGATATATCGAGTCCGACGTTCCTCATCACGGCAGTCTCCCAATGGAGGTAAGGGTTCGCGACAGTCTCCGGATATGCTCCTTGGACGCCCTGATACTGAAGGCGTTCGTTGAATCCGTAGATATCGAGATATTTGTACGATCCGATGTTGGAGTTACCGGTGAGGCCATAGCTTGCGCGGAGTTTCAAGAACGAGACGACGTCCTGCCTCTGCATGAACTCCTCGTTGGAGGCGAGCCATGCGAAGGAACCGGCCGGGAAGTAACCGACCTTGTTCTTCGGGGCAAAGACAGAGGAAGCATCGGCACGGAAAGTGGCGTTGAAAAAGTAACGCTCCTTGTAGGAGTATTGCGCCTGGGCAAAGAGCGACCATGAGGCGGTCTCAGTCTTGGTGCCATAGACGTTCTCCGGTTTCGTGCCGTTGAGCACCTGCATTCCGTTTTTGAGACCGGAAGTGACCACATTCATATACTCGTAGCTACTGTAGCCGTATTCGTGTCCGAGGAGGGCGTTGACGCTGTGGGCGCCGTTGAAGGTGTCGTAGTATTTGAGGATGTTCGTGGTCCCGAAAGAGTGGCCCCAGGTCAGCCCCTGGCTAAGCTGTCCGTCCGGCCAGGTCTTGCTCTTGGCCTCCGGAGTCGTCACGCTCTTGTAGAAGGAGTCGTCGGCGGAGTAGCGGTTGGTGGTGGAAATCTGGAGATAGTCGGTGATGTCCCAAGAGAGGCGGAGGTCGCCGAGGAAACTCTTCGAAGTGTTGTACGGGTTCGGGTTCTTCGAAGACGCGAAGAGAGGGTTGTTCGCCTCACGTCCATACCATGTCTTGCCGTTGTCCGGACGCACTGCGGAGTCGATGTAGATGTACTCGCCGGTGCGCTCGTCATAAGGGTTGTTCCACGGAAGCTGATAGTAGCAGCCGAGGCCGTGACCGGAGACAGACTTTGACTGGGTGTAGTTCACGCGGGCAGTGAGGTTCACGCCCTTGACGAGTTCTGCCCCGACCTCGATTTTGCCGGAGAGCCTGTTGTACCTGGATTCCCGCTGAGTTCCGTTCTCGTCGTACCAGTCGAGGCTGGTGAGGAAGCTGACTTTCTTGATGTTAGCCGAAGCGGAAGCATAGTAGTTCTGAGTGACGCCGAGACGCTCCGCATCCTTAAGCCAGTCGAAGTTCTGCTCGCGAAGCTCCGCAGGGTAGGTCTTCATTGAAGCCTTGGAAAGGATTGAGGAGTAGAAGTCGTAGAGTTCGTTGGCGTCAAGCACGCGGAAGCGTCCCGTGAGGAGCTGCTTGAGACCCACCTGAGCCTTGAAGTTCACGACAGGTTCCTGTCCGGCCTTGGCGTGCTTTGTGGTGACAACGATGACTCCGCCGGAGCCTGACGCTCCGTAGATACCAGTCGAGCCGGCATCCTTAAGGACGGTGATGCTCTCCACGTCGTTAGGATTGAATGTGCCGCCGACAACTCCGTCCACAACATAGAGTGGGTCGGAGCCGGCCGCGATACTGCCCGTTCCGCGGATTCGGATAGTGGCGGTTGAGCCAGGTGCTCCTGAGGAGTTGGTCACCTGCACGCCGGCCACTTTGCCCTGAAGCATGGAGCCGAGGTCAGGAGTGGTGACGTCGCGGAGCTTGTCTCCCTGAACGGTGGTGACTGCACTGGAAAGCTCGGTCTTCTTCACTGAAGAGTAGCCGACCATCACGACCTCGTCAAGTTTATTGATGTCGGATTCCATCGTGACATTGATGACAGCGCGTCCTTCAACACCGACAGTGACGTCCTTATAGCCGAGATAGCCAAAGACGAGAGTGGCATCAGAAGCGACATCAGCAGAGTACTTTCCGTCAACGTCAGAGATGACGCCCTTAGTGGTCCCCTTGACGGCGACGCTCACGCCAACGAGAGGCTCACCTGTCGCCTTGTCCGTGACTGTTCCGGACACACGCTGCTGAGCCAAGGCCTCGGATGCGAAACCGAGCAGGCACAAGACCAGCATCGTGCTGATTTTTCCAAATGAATTCAGTTTCATGTTATGTTGTATGTGTATTATTTCATTGAACCGTCAGCAAAGGCATACTTGAAGCCGTCCACCTTGTCCCATGCGCCGCGTGTGAAGTCAGGAACTTCGACAGGAGCGCAGCCGTTGGCGATTGAGATAGCACCAAGTTCGCCAATGCAGCACCACTCCGCGAGGTCATAAACGTCCATATCGAGCGGGAGTCCGTAGTGGAGACAGTAGTTGAGACGGTAGTCCATGAGGAAGTCCATTCCACCATGTCCGCCGACCCTCTTCGCAAGCTCCTCGAGGTCCTTGTCGAGGATTGGGGTAGGATACTTTGCCTGAAGCATCTTCACAACATCCTCAGGAAGTGCTCCGTGGAAGTCGATGCGGTCGCGTTCGTTCATCAGGCCGTCGCCCTTTTCGTTCTGCTCGTTGAGGAAGAGGCCGAGTGAGTCTGCCTGGCCTTTGCTGATACTCCACTGCTCGACAGGATACTTTGCAGCGTAGCCTTCGGTGCCGACGAGCTGATACATCCTGTTGTATGGACGCGGAGTCATCACATCGTGCTCGATGAGGATTGACTTGCCCTTTTCGGTAAGAATCATAGTGGCGGTGAGGTCACCGTTCTGGAAGTCCGGCATGTCTTCGTTCTGGAATCTCTTCACGGACTTGATGCCGTTTGCAGAAGGAGTGTCCATTGCCACAAGGGTCTTCATGCGGTCGCCCCTATGGATGTTGAGAGCCTGGCAGACAGGGCCGAGACCGTGGGTCGGATAGATATCGCCCTTGTGCTTGCTGTTGAACTCAAGACGCCAATTTCTCCAGTAGCCGTCCCAGTAGTCAGTAAGGTTGTGGCAGTAAGCACCTTCAGCATGGATGATGTCGCCGAATACGCCTTGCCGCGCCATCTCGAGTGCCGAAAGCTCGAAGAAGTCGTAGCAGCAGTTCTCGAGCATCATGCAATGACGCCTGTTCTTCTCGGCAGCGTTCACGAGTGCCCAGCACTCGGCAAGTGAAGTTGCAGAAGGGACCTCGCAGGCAACGTTCTTGCCATTGTTCAGAGCCTCCAGCGCAACAGGGGTGTGGTTCACCCAATCGGTGCAGATGTAAACGAGGTCGATGTCGTCCCTCTTGCAGAGCTCCTTGTAGCCTTCGTTGCCGGTGTAGGTGCCGGAGACTTCTATGCCGTGCTCTTTAAGGAAGTTCACGTTCTTTTCCACTCTGTCAGGTTCGATGTCGCAGAGGGCAACGATCTTCGTCCATGGAACTGAAAGGTATCTGTAAAGCGCATATGAACCACGTCCACCGAGTCCGACAAATCCGATTTTCACAGTGTCGATAGGGTCGAGGCGAAGTCCGAGCACATCTTCCTGGCCGGCAGGGCGGGCAGGGATTTCTGTCTTTATGGCCTGTGGCTTTCCGCTGTTGCATGAAACAGCGAGCATGGCAGCGGCTGCAAGCACAGCAAACGCTGACATGATTGATTTAAAATGACGCATATTTGTAGTGTTAATTTGGTTTGACTTTTAATTCCTTGAGTCGAGATACTTCTGGAGTTCCTCCGGAGTCCTTGCCGGCTGCGCGTTCTCAGGCAGACCGACGATGCCCCACGCATACTTGCAGTAGGTCAGCCCCATCTCATCGTAGATGGCGGCAGAATGATCGAGAGCCTTGCGGAAACGTTCCCAATCCTTGTGTCCTTCCTGCACCCACTGCACTTCGCTGAGTGCCGCAAGACGCGGAAGAAGCATATATTCAAGATATTCCGGAGTGTTCACATACTCCGTCCAAAGATTTGCCTGTACTCCGAGAATCCGTTTCTTTCCATATTCCGGCACGCCGTCATAAGGCTCGTATCCATAGACATTCTCGACAGGGAGATAGGCGCCGATGGAGAACGGCTCGCGGTCCTGCTCGTGGGACTGGTAGCGGTCGATGTACATGTAGCCACGCGGGCTCATGATGCAGTCGTAATTCCAAAGGCGGGAGTCGACGTTTTCGCCCGTGCCTTTCCATGTCATCACGGTAGCACCCTCGGCGAGGTCTCCCTCAAGGATTTCTTCCCATCCGATGATGCGGCGCCCGTGGTCGTTGAGGAATTTCTGTATGCGAGCCGTGACGTAGTTTTGGAGATACTGAGCCGCCGTGTGGCCGTCGTGATCGTAGAGTCCGAGTTCCTTCATCTTCGCACGGCAACGCGGGCAGGCGTTCCACCTGTCCTTCGGCACCTCATCGCCACCGATGTTTATATACTTTGAAGGGAAGATGTCCATCATCTCGGTGAGCACGTCTTCAAGGAAGGTGAAAGTCTCTTCTTTGCCGACGCAGAGCACGTCCTTCTTTACGCCCCAAGTGTTCGCCACCTCATAAGGTCCGCCGGTGCAGCCAAGTTCCGGATAGGCAGCAAGGGCACTGAGCATGTGCCCGGGAAGGTCAAGCTCCGGGATGACGGTGATACCGCGCTTCGCCGCGTATACCACAACGTCGCGCATTTCGTCCTGGGTGTAGAACCCTCCGTGATCTTCCGGACGGAGGTGTGTCCTGTCAAAGTCAATCTGAGTACCATGACGGAGAGAGCCAAGCTCAGTGAGGAGGGGATATTTCTTGATTTCCATTCTCCAGCCCTGGTCTTCTGTCAAATGCCAGTGGAAGACGTTTTCCTTGTAGACGGACATTATGTCCAGACATCTCTTGATTTCTTCGACGCTGTAGAAATGACGTCCGACGTCGATGAGAACACCGCGGTAGGAGAAGCGCGGGGCGTCCTTGATGATCCCGCACGGGATAACGAAGTCAACTCCACTTGCCCGCTCCCTGCCATAGAACTCAGCCGGGAGCATCTGCCCGATGGTCTGAAGGGCATAGATGAATCCATTGTAGGAGTTGGCGGCTACGATGGCCTTGTTTTTAGTAATGTCAAGCCTATAGGCCTCGTTGCCAAGAGACGGATCCACGAGGAATACGACTCCCCTACCATCCTCGCCGGAAACAACACGATTTCTGCCACCGGCAACGGTCTGGAGATGTTCGGCAAATTCAGCAATCGCGGACTTGACTTTTTCGTCCAGATTATCGGAAAGAATTAAGTCAGAAGACTTTAGATCATACCCCCCCCGACGATGGTAACTTCAGACGGCTGCGGAATCACGCTGAAAGGAAGAGACTGGGCGTCTCTGCTACATGATGCGACAGCCATTCCGACAAGAAATGCAAGAACAACAAATCTGCGTCTCATACGTTTACAATGGTTACTATGTGGTGAAAAACGAAGTTGCAAATATATAAATCAAGCATAAAATATGCAAGAACGGGAAATCTTTTTTTTGCATCGTTTCTTCGGTTGAACGACACAGAAACATGCCAAACTATACGGCGCAGCGACAAAAAAAGTCGGCTAATTTCTTAGCCGACTTTAACTATTGGATTAGAGATGAAGAAAAAGATGAAATAGCAGTTCGCTTTTTCTTCGCTCCAGTATTACTTACGTTCGCGACGATCACGACGATCACGACGATCACCGCCGCGGCCTCCGCGACGCTCGCCGCCACGGCCTGAGTTTCCGCTCTGAGCCTGCTGAGCCGCGATGCCTGCGTTAGGAGAGAGATCCCTCTTTCCGTAAACCTCGCCGTTGCAGATCCAAACCTTCACTCCGAGAACACCAACCTTGGTGTGAGCCTCTGCAAGTGCGTAGTCGATGTCCGCACGGAAAGTGTGAAGTGGTGTACGACCTTCCTTGATCATTTCGGTTCTTGCCATCTCGGCGCCACCTACACGACCGCTGATCTGAATCTTGATACCCTCCGCTCCGACACGCATAGTTGAAGCGATGGCCATCTTGATGGCACGACGGTAGGAAACACGACCCTCGATCTGGCGTGCGATTGAATCAGCCACGATGTGAGCGTCAACCTCAGGCTTCTTAACTTCGTAGATGTTGATCTGAACATCCTTTGAAGTCACCTTCTTGAGCTCTTCCTTGAGCTGGTCAACTGCTGTACCGCCCTTTCCGATGATGACACCCGGTCTTGCCGCGTGGATTGTCACGGTGATAAGCTTGAGGGTTCTCTCAATCACAATCTTTGAGAGGCTTGCCTTTGCAAGACGATTCTCAAGGTATTTGCGAATCTTGTAGTCCTCAGCGATTTTCTCCGCATAGTTACCACCACACCAGTTAGAGTCCCAACCACGGGTGATACCGATTCTGTTGCTGATAGGATTTGTTTTCTGTCCCATATTCTTATTCCTCCACTGTTGTTGATGGTTTCTTAACGTCAAGAATTACAGTAACGTGGTTGGAACGCTTGCGGATCCTGCCGGCCCTACCCTGCGGACAAGGACGGATTCTCTTGAGTGTACGACCTTCATCGACCATAATGGTCTTGATGTAAACGTTACCGTTGTCAAGTTCCTTCGTGTTCTCCGGATTTTTAGCCTCCCAGTTAGCGATTGCGCTACGCACGAGAGTCTGGAGAGTGATAGAAGCGTGCTTCTTGCTGAACTTGAGGATATCGAGGGCACGGTTCACTTCAACGCCGCGGATTATGTCTGTAACGAGACGCATCTTGCGCGGAGATGTAGGAACATCATTTGCCTTCGCGATGGCTGTCTGCCTCTTTATTTCTTTCTGCCTCTCGGCCATTTGTCTTTTACGAGCTCCCATAATTACTTTCTCATTTAAAATTATTTACGATTGCCCGAATGGCCTCTGAATGTTCTGGTAGGCGCGAACTCCCCGAGTTTGTGTCCGACCATGTTTTCAGTGACATAAACAGGAATAAACTTATTTCCGTTATGAACTGCGATGGTGTGACCGACGAAATCAGGAGAGATCATACTTGCACGTGACCAAGTCTTGACAACCTCTTTCTTCATGCTACCCTCATTCATAGCAAGAATTCTCTTTTCAAGGGCTTCCTGAATATAAGGACCTTTTCTTAATGAACGACTCATAATCTCTTAAGTTTTATTCCGTTATTTTTTCCTTCTTTCAATAATGAACTTATTTGAAGTAGCCTTAGGATTACGTGTCTTGTAGCCCTTAGCCGGCATACCCTTGCGTGAACGTGGAAGTCCACCGGATGCACGACCTTCACCACCACCCATCGGGTGATCTACAGGGTTCATTACTACACCACGGTTGCGTGGACGACGGCCAAGCCATCTTCTACGTCCTGCCTTTCCGTGCGACTCCAAACTGTGATCCGGATTTGACACTGTTCCGACAGTTGCGCGGCAAGTGCAAAGCACCATACGGGTCTCACCTGAAGGGAGACGAAGGATGGCGTAGTTGCCCTCGCGAGCTGCGAGCTGAGCGTAAGTTCCGGCAGAACGTGCCATTGCGGCGCCCTGTCCAGGACGAAGCTCGATGTTGTGAACAAGTGTACCGAGCGGAATTTCCCCAAGAGGAAGAGTGTTACCAAGCTCAGGAGCAACTCCTGAACCGGAAGCGATGACCTGACCGACCTTGAGTCCGTTAGGAGCGATGATGTACTTCTTCACTCCGTCCTCGTACTGCACGAGCGCGATACGCGCACTGCGGTTCGGGTCATATTCGATTGTCATGACTGTAGCCTTGCAGTCGTCCTTCGCGCGAAGGAAGTCGATTACACGGTACATTTTCTTGTGACCGCCGCCAATGTAGCGCATGGTCATCTTACCCTGATTGTTACGTCCGCCGGAGCTCTTGAGAGGTTCGAGGAGTGATTTCTCAGGTTTCTTGCAGGTAATGTCGTCAAATGCGCTGATTACCTTGTTTCTCTGTCCCGGAGTTACCGGTTTGAATTTTCTTACTGCCATAACCGTTCCCTCCTGTTAGATGTTGCTGTAGAAATCAATCTTATCCTCGCCGGCAAGGGTTACGATAGCCTTCTTGTAGTGGTTCATGCGACCACGAAGCATACCGGCCTTGGTGTAGCGGGATTTCTTCTTGCCGTGATAGTTGATGGTGTTGACATCAGCAACCGACACGTTGTAGGTCTGCTCTACGGCAGCCTTAATCTGAAGTTTGTTGGCCTCACGATCAACGATGAAGCCGTAGCGGTTCAACTTTTCGCCCAGAACCGTCATCTTTTCAGTTACTATTGGCTTAATTAAAATTCCCATCTCTTTTTAGCGTTTGATCCTTGCAGCAAGAATGTCCTGTACGCCGTCAACGAGCACGAGTGAATTTGAGTTCATGATCGCGTAAGTGTTGATTTCGTCAACGGTAGTGACATTTACTTCAGGAAGGTTACGTGATGAAAGGTAAATGTTGTCGGAGTTTGAAGGAAGAACGAAGAGAACTTTCCTGTCACCGGCCTTGATGTTGTTAAGGATGCCGATAAACTCCTTTGTCTTTGGCGCGTCCATTGTGAACGGCTCGACAACAACGATTGCATTCTCCTGAGCCTTGTAGGAAAGGGCAGAGAAGCGTGCGAGCTGCTTGAGCTTCTTGTTGAGCTTGAAGCCGTAGAAGTGAGGCTTAGGACCGAATACACGACCACCACCTACATAGATATTGGCCTTCAAGCTACCGTGACGCGCACCGCCTGAACCTTTCTGACGGATGAGCTTTTTGGTACTGTAGGCAACCTCGCTGCGATCCTTTGTCTTGGCATTGCCGTGACGCTGGTTTGCAAGGAACTGCTTCACGTCAAGGTAAATCGCGTGATCGTTCGGAGTGATGCCGAAGATTTCGTCGTTGAGGACTACCTTCTTTCCGGATTCTGTTCCGTCAATCTTTAATACTGATAATTCCATAGCTTAGTCCTCCAAAATTACATAAGAACCCTTTGCTCCAGGTACTGAACCCTTGACAACGATGAGGTTGTTCTCAGGGATGAGTTTGATTACCTGAAGGTTGAATACCTTAACTCTCTCATCGCCCATGTGACCGGCCATACGCATTCCGGGGAATACGCGGGAAGGCCATGAGCAGGCACCGAGAGAACCCGGGTGACGGAGACGGTTGTGCTGACCGTGAGTGGTGCCGCCGACTCCTGCGAAGCCGTGGCGCTTCACGACGCCCTGAAATCCCTTACCCTTGGACGTTCCGACAACATCAACGAAGGTGGTGTCCGCAAAGACATCAGTCAGCGTAAGAGTGTCGCCGAGTTTGAGATCCTGAGCGAAGTCGGCCTTAAACTCGACCAGCTTGCGCCTAGGGGTGGTTCCTGCCTTTTCAAAGTGCCCCTTGAGAGGCTTGCTGGCATGTTTCTCTGAGATTTCGTCATAGGCAAGCTGTACAGCGGCATAACCATCTTTCTCGACTGTACGAATTTGCGTGACAACACATGGACCAGCCTCAATAACGGTGCATGGAAGATTTTTCCCATCAGCACCGAAAACGGAAGTCATTCCGATTTTCTTTCCAATTAATCCAGGCATTGGTTGATTAATTAATTGATTATAAATACATTAACCTCCGCAAAGCATTTTTGCGGGCTGCAAATATACGATTAATATTTTATTTTTCAATGGATTACAAGAAAAATTATTGTTTCCGATTCGGGAGTTTGACACTTTTAAATCAACGAATATTTGATAGAGTTCGTTCAGAACTCTTTTTTGTTAAATATTGTTTCTATATTCGTATTTGAAACGTATGATTGATTATGCATAAGTGCCTGATTTGCAGGCAAAGATACAATTCAAAACCGTTTACTCATCAAACACTACCCACCTATCTAATTCAAAGACCTATATAAGTGGACACTAATGTATAGGGAGATTTAGCACATTACCCTAAAGAGCACATACAAGATTGCCGATTATGCTTTTTCAAGAATATGCAGATACTCAACAGTTCGGTCGGCAGAGTGATTCCGGCGTTCTTCTTTATCGGCTCGATATCGTTGATAATCTTGACTTACGAAGTCATAATGCCCATATTTAGACATAACCATTTCTATATCTTTCATTGACATCAAACCTTCATTATTATACGATAAAATAATATATCTGAAATTCGCATCCTTGATTAAGGAATCAAAAGATGAAAGCACGGTCTTTTTCCCACAATATAAGGACCTTAAATATTCCCGTAGCCCTGTTTTACCCTTAGGCAAAAATGGCTTATATTCAGCTATTGTGTTAAGCAGATGGTAGTTAGCGCCATACTGTCTCGCATTATAAGGCGGATCAAGATACAGAATATCGCCCTCTATATTTTTTATGAGGACATTAGCATCTGAGCAATAGACGTCGTGCGCATTTTCGTTGACTGTATATGTAGCCGGAGTTAACGAAAGTGACTTTTGAGCAGTGGCTTTTAAATGCTTCAGAAAAGCTCCATATACCGATGCTGTATTGGCGAGTTTATCAGAACTTTCAAGCAAGCTGGCTAGCAAGAAAAAGTACATATCTTCGGAAATATAACCAGAAGTTTTCCATTCTTCTATCTGTGACCTAATCGCATCTATCTTCTTCCCATTTTCATCTGAAAAATACTGTCGTCCACTTCCACTACCAGCGCAGTAATTCCTGTAGATAAATCCATTAGCATTTCCTTCCAGTTGATTCAACCTATTCAGTCTTTCTTCCTTTCCATCAAGTTCAAGATGATTCCCAATATAATTGCGATTCAGAACGTAACTATAATATTCCCAATCGTTTGCAATCACTTTGCGCACCTTCGTCTTAAATAAACGGCCAACAATACCTGTTCCAGCAAAAATATCACAAAAGACTTTATCGTGAAGATCAGTGCCGACAACATCTTCAATTGTTGATTCCAAGAAAGAAAGAAGTGAATATTTAGAGCCTATGTAATTCATTTTTTAATAGATTATCGGAGAAAAGACTAAGTTTGAACCTTGAATACTATATTCAATATATTTCAAAGGGAGATATCTGCCATTTGCGCTATCATTGAAAATATGAAATTTTTGTCTTAACGAGGCATCCAACCCTCCAGGACGACAAATCAGAACAGGCTGGATAACACTCATTCGGTTGGGAATATAGTATTGCTCAATCCAATCAATATATCGATTGATTTGCCGGAGGTTGTCATCACACGCGGGAACGCATTTTAGTTCTATAGGCATAATACTACGACGGATATCACTCTCAACAGTTGAGATCATCACATCTATCCTCTGCATACCTACGCCACAAGAAACTTCGTTTCCAATCCATTCAATGGGCTTTCCATTTACGTCTAATGCAGAATCCAGATTGGCATTACGCCCCAATTGTTGCGAGATATACATTTGGAGATGTGCTTCGTGTGCCAAACCATTTTGGTATTTATTTATTAACCGCGGTAAAATATTAAAGGGTATCTGTCTTCCGGAATAATTATAGTTCACCTCGGAAGCTACAATAGATCCTGCTGAATAATCATAAGAGGCCATGTTTACAAGTGGGACATGACCATTCTCCCTGCGAATCAAGTCGATAAGTCTATCAGATTCATATATCGTAATCATCGTATTACCCCGGTTACCCTTTAATTTTCGATATATAAGACTCCATAGCATTTGGCAAGGGCATGGTATGTTGCGTATTTCATCCAGAGCCTTCCACTCAGTAACACCTTTGGAATACACTTCATACGGACGAATCTTGATTCTGAATGTCAAACTTTTGATTAACTCTGCTTTTAGAAATTGCAAACCATCGTTTCTGTCAAGAAAAGATTCTCCACAAGCTTGAAAGATGCCATAAAAGCGACCTTCCTGTGTAGGGGTAGCTTGCAAATAAAAAAGAATATAGTCACCTTCACGGATCCTACAACAATCTGCCATCATCGCGACCAAACCAGCCTCGGCCGCGTGCATTCTATTCGGGTACAGGGAAGATACGCTGCAATTATTGAAATCCACATCTTTGTCTTTCGCCCCTGTTCCGGCAAACATATAATTAAGATGACATTTAAATGTCGTTTCATCAACAATCAATACGTGTGTCGTCATTATTTTTCTTCCGGATATAGTTTGTTCATAATATACTCTGCTGTGTGTTCTGATGCTTCCTTCGACACTTTTTTTACACAGGTTTTTCTATACTCAACAGGGTCATATTGATAGCAGCCCACACAACCCAGTTCATCTGTGTAATTCTTATCTCCAGCATAAAATGGATATGGGTTCCCCTTTATATTGGTCGCATCCCATCGCTCATTCAACCGCTTACACTCCTTGCATATCTGGCGTTTCACATCATTGGCGGCTTTGCATAAAGGCTGGAAATCGTCAAATCTCTGCGTCTCCGGATTTGATACCCGCCAGTCTTCTTTGCGACCATCCTTATGATCAACCTCAATTTTGGTGTTTTCAGAAAAGCCTTTCACTCCCAGCATTACGCATCGTTGTTCCTTGTAAAAGTCTTTTATGTCTTTTCGGATGGCTTGGCTAAAGGTGTATTCTTTCTTAAATCCATTCAATCTTACAGCGTCTATTGAATTTCCCGGCGTAAGAGACTTGTCAAACTCCACATTATATGTTTTTGCCAGCATAGAACTTGCGCGACACCAGCTTCCGCCATTTCCAAGCTGCAAGTCAGCATATCGCCCGATGAATTCAGATGAGCGAACCCATCTGCTTATGCCCTTTGCGTCAGGTTTCGCCATTTCTATAAACAGTTCTGTTTTTGTCATACTAACCTATTTTCTTGAAGACAAAAATGTATTCGTGTTTGAAGAGGAAATAATCGCTTTGAAGAGCTCTGTATTTCCATATATCCTGTGTACCAAGTTTACCCTTGTTTCCTTCGATGTTCTTGATGATAATACCTTTCATCTTGACATTAAAGTTTTGTTTGATAACGTTCATCATATAGAATGCTAACGGTACCACTTCGCTTTGTTTATATATATCTCCACCAACTACCGCCAGATATTTATCTTTCTTCAAATATGATATTCCATTGGCCATCGCAAGCTGGAATTTATCCAAAAACGCATTCAAATTAGATATCTGGGAAAGATCTCTTTTATCTTGCGTAAACTTAACAATATCCCCATAAGGTGGGTGTGCTATCAAGAAATCGACCTTTTCAATCCCCCGTTCCAGACAGACTCTGTCGGCTTGCTCTTTGAAAGACACTGCATCCGTGACATCGCAATCGCAGTTCGAATAACGAATACGGTCACATCCCGTCATCTTTTCAGCGACGTACTTCATAATCTGACTGTTAATATCAAAACCGATATAATCTCTTCCCAAGGCCTCACACTCAAACAATGTTGTACCTCCCCCCGAAAACAATTCCATCACGGTATCTCTCTCTTGCGTGTACCGTCGGATTAGTTGGTTAGGTATTTGCGGGATGAAATTACCGTGATAAACATTAGCGTGCTTACCGCTTTTGTCGCGCTCATCAATTATCCACAGACTATCAACATTCAAGTCTGCTTCCTTCCAATTTTCCTTCGTTATTTTTTCCATCTCCTCTGAGAATCAAATGTTAACAACGCTCAAAGTTAATCATTTTTTATGAATTCAAACTCGCAAATCATATATTTGGTATGGCAAAATAACTTAAATCACGTCTATGATATGTGCAAGCTACATTTACCTGTATGCAATCAAATCGTTCAGAAAGGAAGATGGCAAGTGCACCACCAAAGTCGTTGAGAAGTTCGGAACCATCGAGAAACTTCGCGAAAAGTTGGGTGGCGAAGATCCTATTGAATGGGCTCGTGCCAAAGGCGTGGGAGGGATAGCACCGACAGGTGCGTACCAGTCCGAAGTCCCTTTACCACCCGGCGTCCCAAAGGCTTATACTACAAAGTCTAAAAAACATAATCCCAAAATCGCCATTACAGCGGTCTTGGAACTTGATATATTATAGATATAGCTCTATCTAAGTGTCAAGGACGGGAATATACGATTAATATTTTATTTTTCAATGGATTACGAGAAATTTTGCAAAATTTTCAATCTTTCACGCAGCGTAGAGAGTGGCGGGACTTTTCATTTGTTGTGCTCAGAGTCGTTGTGCTATAAGAACCCTCATTGTCCTTCGTGAGCAAGCGCCCGCGCACGCCTCTGCCGTTATTATTCAGTTCGTCGGTCCAATAATATCCTTCTTCTCCCAGCCCGCGGAATGTGCCGTCCCAAAAAGCTCCGGCCGCCGGCAGGAAAACCCGAGGCACATCCTCGGAATATGATGTCTTTCCAGAATACCACCGACCATTCATACCATTGTGGGATGTCCACTCCGAAGTGTTGGAAAAAAGTATACCCATTTCCTTATAGTCTGCCGGTCGCCACCCTTCCGGACAGGCGGCCTCGCGCTCCTTCCAATTATATAGTATCCCATACGGATTCTCCTCGCTGTAGCCGCAGTTGTTCAGAGCCCATCTTATGCCCGTGATGGCCTCGTATTCCTTCACGGCCTTCTGCACCAGCAAAAGATTCGCCGGCTCCGCTCCGGGATAACCGACCGTCACCACCGACGACCGCTCCGCTCCAGTCTTGTTTTCCTGCACCCTAAGTCTGATTCCGCCACTCTCAGGCTCAGCAGAGAACCATTCCGCGCCGTTTTCAGCAGTGAGACTCCCGCCCTCAATCGGGTCAAGGACTTCAACCGGCACAAGCATCTCCTGCGCCTGAGAGTCAACGGACTCATTCTCACGAACGAGCGCAATCCGCGCATGGAGATAGTCCTGCGTCAGCGTGAAGGTCTGCGGATCGAGGTCGTCATAGCCCACGACAATCGCCGCCGTACGTGCCTGGGTCCGAAGGTCATTTTCCGTGACCGCAAGCACGACCTCCCCGTCGGCCGGGACGCCTATCTTCACCCAATCCGCCCTTGTCGTGAACGAGACCTCAACTCCCTCGCGAGGCTTTTCGACAGCGAAGACGACCTTTACTGTCTGTGCCGTATGGTCAATGTCCCATGTTTCTGCGGTAATCGAGACTACGCTCGCCGGAAGTCCCGGTTCTTCAGTATTTCCCTTTTCACACGATGCCGCGAGCGTGATCAATGCCGCCGCTGCCATAAATTGCAAAACGATTCTTTTCATAATATCCATATTTTCACAGAATCGCCAAAATTATGCAGCGTAGCCGTCATTCACACTATTTTTAATGAAACAAAGTCGAAAAAAGCGTATCTTTACGGATTGAAGTGATGAAAACGCCCGCAAGGATATAATTCACAAGCTTCAAAAACCACATGAAATGAAAACTATAACCAAAACAATCTGCCTGCTGACGCTATTGTGCACAGGACATCTCTCTGCTTCTGCGGGGACGAGGGAGAATATCGCCACGATGGGTGAGAACATTGGCCCGAAAGAAGTCAAAACCGTGCTGAAGGAACTCGACGCGACCATTGCAGAAAGGGACAATTATCCCAAAAAGAAAGAATGGCGGGTGACAAACCTCCACTATGAGATGAAAAGGACGCACAATGCCTCCGACAGCCTCAAAATCTACGACAGGCTGTTCGAAGAATACAAATACTATCAGTTCGATTCCGCCTGGTGCTATGCCAGGAAAATGGAAAAACTCGCCATCAGAAGCGCAGACAGAGAGGGTATGGCCCGGGCGAGGGCGGGACTGCTTTTTTGCTACAAGTCAGTCGGTTTTTTCAATGAAGCGAATGAAATCATACGGGATTTCCGCACCGAAGACCTTCCTCCCGAGATGCTCGTGAACTACTATCTTCTCTGCGCGGAAACATATCTGAACCAGAGTTCCTATGTTTGGGGGATTTCCGAACTCACCCACAAATACGATTCTCTGAAAAGGCATTACTATCAGATGGCCTACCAAGCTTCCCCCGAGAGTAGTTTCGCCCACGAGCTTGCCGGGCTCGAAATAGAGCTTTTCGAACATCCGACCGATTCTCTTTCCATTGAAGCGCGAAAAAGGCTGATAAACCGGCACGACATAAGCGAGCACGAAGAGGCTGTCCAATATTCCATACTCGCGGCGGCATACAGTTGCAGGGGCTACACCAACGAAGCCATCTATTACAGAGCGCTTTCTGCCATTTCCGACATAATATCCTGCACAAGAGAAACCACTTCGGCAAAAGTCCTCGCAGAATATATGTACGATGCAGGAGACATCTCCAGAGCCAGTTCGTACATTCATCAGGCCCTGAGGGACGCCGAGGCATACAATTCGAGGATAAGGAAGGTGGAAATCAACACGGTGCTTCCGGTCATCGAGAACGCAAGGTACAACTGGGTCTGGAACCAGAGGACAGCCTTTCTCATACTTGTGATTGTAGTCACTCTGCTGCTCGTGCTCTCCGTAAGCCTCTTTTTGAAACTGCGCAGCCGCAACACAAGGCTTGCCGAACTTCACCAACGGCTTGAAAAGGGTGCCGAAGAACTGTCCGAGACCAACAGAAACCTCTGCAATGTGAACGAAAGACTGAACGAGGCGAACGAAATCAAAGACCAGTACATCGCCAAATCCCTTTGTGGGAATTTCGGCTTCGTCAATGAGGTGGAAGAGCAGACGAAATTTGCAGTAAGGAAAATAATGGCGAAACAATATGACGATGTAATCGGGCTGCTCAGCAATATAGGCATCAAGAAAGAGAGGGAGAGGATATATGCCGCTTTCGATTCGGCCTTCCTGAAACTATTCCCTAATTTTATTGATGAGTTCAACCGTCTGTTTCCCGAAGAATTCAAAATCGGACTCGATGACAATGGGGCTTTGCCTATGGAAGTGAGGATTTTCGCGCTAATGAGGCTCGGAATCGAAAACTCCGCCGAGGTTGCCGAGTATCTCAACATTTCGGTCAATACCTTATATGTATATAAGACGAAAGTGAAATCCAAATCTTCCGTTCCTAAAGAGGAATTCGATTCTATGATAAGGGCGATACCGAAACCTTAAAATCGCCGAAGGATTCGTAGAAGGGCAAAATCCCGTCAATTAAGAGTCTTAATCGAGTGAGATAATATCACGATTCAACCACCTGAGCATCAGATGGTTGAATTTTTATTTTATCTTAATTCGGCATTAATCGCTTGATTTCGGGAAGCACTCGGACGAACTTTGCCCTACCACAAAAAAAATAACCGAAATGAAAAATCATCTAAAATTGATTGTCACAACTCTACTGACCCTTGCGGGCGCGATATCATACGCACAGAGCCACAACGTCAGAGGAACTGTCTGCGACAAGGACAGCGGAGAGCCTCTTGCAGGCGTATCAGTAATCTTAAAAGGAAGCAGCCTGGGAACAGGCACGGACAGCGAAGGACGCTATACTCTCAAGAATATAGGCAGAGACGGAATGCTTGTCTTCAGTTGCATTGGGTATAAAGAAACCGAAATCGCCGTGGACGGAAGAGAAATCATCGACATCGGACTCGAAGAAGACAGGACATTTCTCGATGAGGTGGTGGTAATCGGCTACGGAACTATGGACAAAAAGGAACTCACTTCCGCCATAGCCCACATTTCCTCCAAAGACTTCCTGTCTGTAAGCGGAGGAGACCCATCTATGATGATTCAGGGCAAGGTCTCCGGAGTTTCCGTCGTAAACACGGGGGCCGCCGACCCGAACAACAGCGCGAGCATCCAAATCCGCGGCATCTCTTCAAGAGCTGCCGGCCTGGGTCCGCTGATTGTCGTGGATGGTGTGCCCGGAGGAAATCTGGCGAACATCAACACCAACGACATCGAATCCATTGACATTCTCAAAGACGGTGCAGCTTCAGCGATTTACGGTACCAGGGGAAGCAATGGTGTCGTTCTTGTCACGACACGAAAGGGCTCGAAAGACGGGGCAATCCACACATCCTACAATGGTCTTGTGGCAGCGAACTTTATGGTTCGAGAACTTGAAATGCTCAGCGCAGACGAGTTCCGCGAAAAGAGGGTCGCAGCAGGCAAAGGCACTGACTACGGCGGAAACGAGGACTGGCTCAAAGCCGTCAGCAGGGTCGGGGTCACCCATCAGCACACGCTCACGATGTCCGGCGGAAATGCCAAGACGAACTATAGGGCCAGTGTCGATTATAGGGACGCAAAGGGCATTGACCGCCGCTCCCAGAGACGCGAATACGGGGCACGGGCATCCTTAAGCCACACCACCGGCAGCGGGCTTTTCACCTTCACCACCAACATCGCACCCCGCATCGTAAAGGGCAAGAAAGCAGACTGGAACACCTTCCATAATGCTGTGGAAGCAAACCCGACTTCCCCTATAAGGAATCCAGAAGACCCGTCCAAATATTTCAGTTTCTTCGGTCAGCAGGCAAGCTACAACCCTGTCGAAGAGAACGAAACCGTGCTCGATGACACGGAGATAAAGATGCTTGATTGGGACGCCAGCGTAAAACTCAACATCACCCCTTGGCTCTCCACGCAGCTGACTTTCGCCGACCAGCAGATTGACAATTACGACAGCTGGTTCCGACCTTCCACCAACACCGAGGGCAACAGCAAAGGCTATCAAGGCGAAGCTTCGAAAAAATACTCAAAGAGCAGCCAGCAACTTTTAGAATGGATAGGAAACTTCCACAAAGAAATCAAAGGCCACAACATCAAGGCTATGATTGGCTATTCATACCAATATTTCCTCAATTCGGGAATGAACGCCGAAAACAAGAATTTCTCCAACGACGGTCTGAGCTACAACAACCTCGCAAGCGGAGCCTGGGCAAAGGAAGAGGGTTTCGTCGGTATGGGTTCGTACAAAAATGACTCGAAACTCATTGCTTTTTTCGGCAGAGTGAGCTACGACTATCAGGGGAAATATCTCGCCACAGCCTCCCTTCGGCACGAAGGTTCCTCAAAATTCGGAGCGAACCACAAATGGGGTAATTTCCCTGCAGCGTCGCTCGGCTGGAGAATCTCACAGGAGAGATTCATGAGCGGAGCATCCGGCTGGCTCAACGACCTCAAACTGCGTGCGGACTTCGGAGTGACGGGGAACCAAAATTTTGACAACTACCTATCACTCAACACAAAGACAAGTTTCGGAGACTATTACTACAACGGCCAGTACTTCACAGTCTGGGGCTCGGCAAGAAATGCCAACCCGGACCTCCGATGGGAGAAAGGCATAAACTGGAACATAGGCTTGGACTTCGCACTGCTGGGCAACCGGCTGAGCGGCTCCCTCAACTATTTCAACCGCACCCAGAAAGACCTTCTCGGCGACTATAACGTGCCGATTCCGCCATATCTCTTTTCGACGACCTTCGTCAACGTGGGCACAATGAAAAACAGCGGTTTCGAGTTCGACATCCACGCTGAAGCGGTGAAAATGAAAGACTTCAGCTACACGATAGACTTCAGCGGTTCGACTATGGACAACCGTTTCGTATCATTCTCGAATTCGGAATATGTGGGGCAGAAATACTACGACGTCGCGGGCACCGAAGACCCGTTCCCATTCCATTATCTCCAGAGAATCGAGGAAGGAAAGAGGCTGGGAACATTCTATATCTGGAAATTCGCAGGTTTCAACAAGACGGGAGATTTCATCATATATGACAAAAACGGAGATTACAAACTTGCTGCGGACGCAACGGATGCAGACAGAATGGAGGTGGGCAACGGTCTTCCGAAATTCACGGCGTCAATGACACATACTTTCAGATACAAAGGTTTCGACCTGTCGCTGTATTTCCGTGGAGCCTTCGGATTTGACATATTCAACATACACGAATTCTACTACGGCGTCCCGGATGAAGTGGGAAATGTGATGAAGATTGCATATACGAAAAATGCACAAATCAAGGGAAATCCTGTCGTCTGCGACTATTTTCTCGAAAAAGGGGATTATGTCAAACTGGATATGGTGAATTTCGGATATACCTTCGACATCAACAGGAAATATATCCAAAAGGCAAGGCTCTATCTTACAGGACGTAATCTCTTGACATTCACTAAGTTCTCCGGGGTTGACCCGGCGAGCTACAATGTAAACGGACTCACTCCGGGAGCGACCGGCTCTCGCAACTGGTATCCTGCGACAAGGCAGATGATTTTCGGAGTACAAATTGATTTCTGAAAATACGAGAAAAGTTTCCCGGATTATTGATTTATAAATATTTACGAACATGAAAACACGTCATATAAAGATTGCGCTCCTCCCTCTCGCACTTTTCTTTGCAGGGGCCTGCACGGACCTGAGCGAGACGATTTACGACCAGGTTTCGAGCGACAACTACTATAACACAAAAATGGACGTCATCCGCGCCGTTTATCGCCCATTCGAGCACGCCTACTGGAGCGTACAGTCCAGGCAGGTCATCGAGGAACTTTCGGCAGACCAGATTGCCGCATGGAAAAAAGACGATTGGTGGGAGGACGGAGGAAAATGGAGCCGGCTCCACTATCACAGCTGGACCATTGAGGACGAAGTGCTCAAGACCGAGTGGGACGGCTGCTTCACCGGCATTATGCAATGCAACTCCGTGATTGACGACCTTGAGGGACTGAGCGCAGAACAATTCGGCTTCAAGAAAGAGGAGTTCGACGGACTAAAAAGCCAGTGCAAGACACTTAGGGCTTGGTTTTACATCCGACTTCTCGGAATGTACAGGAATGTGCCTCTCGCCGTGAGCTGCGACGTCTCAAAAAACTCGGAGGGACAGGTTGAGCCAAAGAAAATCTTCGATTTCATCGAAAGCGAACTCAAGGAATGTGTGGAGGAACTGCCTGTTAAAACCGGAGCCGGGGGAAACGGAGTGAATCAGGGGCAATGGACCAAGGCCGGGGCTGCCGCTCTGCTGACAAGGCTCTACCTCAATGCCGAGAAATGGATTGGAGAGGACAGATTCGGGGAGTGCGCGAAATATGCGCAGGACATTCTCGACGGAAAATATGGGAGTTACTCGCCTGGCAAGAGTTGGGACGAGGTTTATGACTGGGACAACGAGAACTGCCCGGAAGTGATTTTCGCCTTCCCTTCTGCAAAAGGCTACAGCCACTATGTCTATTCCGGGGATATGTTCTGGTGGACGGTGCCTGCACGCACAATCGCAAACTATCTTGGAGACACAATGGCCGGGAACGGAGACCACAACTGCAAATATGGCTTTGCACCGAGTTTCGACCCGCTCGGCAATCCCTACACTACTAAGCTCGGCAGGACAGCGGAGAAATTCCGTACCTACCCCGAAGATTATCGCCTGAAACTATACAAAAACCTCGGGGACAACAAGAGAGAGGGAATGTTGCTGTTCGGCTATCTCGAATATGTCGAGAACGGTGTCACGAAAAGAGTTGTCTCCCCTACCGGAGGTTATGAACTCTATCTGAGAGATGCGGTCGCCAATTTCGGCAGCACGCCCCCTGGCAGCGCACCTTCCGACCCGACATCGGATATGCTCCACGGAGACCATTCTTCTGGCATACGCTACATAAAATATCCGCTCTACGGAGATGACGACGAGGGGCAGTTGGAGGCGGACTATGTTGAAATCAGACTGCCGGAAGTCATATATGCCCTTGCCGAATGCAAATTCAGAAGCGGCGATGTGAACGGTGCCGGCAAACTCCTTAACAGCGTGAGACAGAGGAATTACCCTTCCGCCGCTTGGTCTTCTTACGCATATATCCCTGACGGACCGGTGGTTCTCACTGAGGACGAACTTCTCGATGAATGGGGACGCGAGTTCGTTTCCGAAGGCAGACGCCGGACCGACCTCATCAGATTCGGCAAATTCTGCTCCGGGATTTGGTGGGACAAGTCTCCTGAAGCAGACAACCACACTGAAATAATGCCACTGCACCGCGACGTTCTCAGCAGCAACCGCAAACTCAGACAAAACCCGGGATATCCCGAAATAGAATAACAGAAACTCACAAAAAACAAAATGTTATGAAAACTATCACTAAATCAATTATGCTCCTTTTGGGAGCTGCTGCAACACTTCTGTCCTGCGAAAAGAAGGAAACCGACAAAGGCGGTATAATCGACATTGAGCAGCACTACGAAATGGTCTATATGCTTGGAGGCGCTCCGGGGAAATGGGACAGCACCGACCCTATGCCGATGAACACGACAGACGACCCGGATGTCTTCAGTTACGAAATCGACCTGGTGCGGAGTGCGGAAAACAAACTCATCAAATTCTGCGTGAGCGTGGACAGTTGGGAGAAGGCTAAATTCCTTCTTCCGGAAACCGTACTTGAGGGCGAGTCCTACTGCTACCTTAAAGAAGGCGAGAACAAACTGCGCCTCACCCAAGCCGTTCTGAAAGACGCCGCAACTGGAGAGATGAGTGTGGATGACCATTTCTTCGGACTCGCAAAAGGCACAAGCGGGAAGTACCGCCTGGAAGTGAACCCGGTAAAACTCACACTTAAGGCCACAAAACTATCTTCAATCGAAGAACCGGAATTCCGCGAGTGGGAAGAAGGACGTGTATATATGGTCGGAGACGCAACTCCTGCGGGATGGGACATCAACCAGCCGACAATTATGGACAAAAACGGCGACGTACACACCTTCGAAGGCGAAATGAAAGCCGGAGAAGTCAAATTCCCGACGAAATATTCTTGGAATTGCCCGACCTACATGGCTCCGGACGAAAACGGCACCGAGGTGACGAAAGCGGGATACACCGGCAAAGTCGTACTTATGGAAGAAGGCAGCCCTGACCAGAAATTCAAATTTACCGATGAGGGTAAATATAGGATCACCCTCAACACCAAAACTCTCGACTTCAAGGTTGAAGCCATAAAATAGTTCAAGAATATGAAAAAAATCGTATTACTATTTCTTTCACTGCTGCTCCTTGCGCCCATCGAACTCGGCGCAAGGGACAGCAAGTTCACCCGAAAGGGAACGGGGCCGATGTACTGGATTGCCTATGAGTATTGCTACGACCATAATGTCCCGATGATGGAACAGCGTTGGAGAGCGAATATCGACTGGATGGCGCGAAAACTGAAGGACTACGGCTACGACATGATTTCCACCGACGGGTGGATTGAGGCTGCACAGAGCATAAATTCGAACGGCTTCATCACCAAATACAACAGCGCATGGGAACACGATTTCGTGTGGTGGAACAAGTACATCTTCGACAAAGGAATGAAGGCAGGAGTCTACTACAACCCGCTTTGGATGACACGCACTGCATATTCTGAAAACTGTCCGGTGCTCGGAAGCGACAAAAAGACACAAGATATAGCCGGCGACAAGCCTTTCAACGGAGAGTTGCATTGGGTTGATGTCGACAAGGAAGGAGCCGAGGCGTGGGTGAAGGGATATGTACGTTATTTCATAAACCTCGGATTCAGTTTCCTGCGCATCGATTTTCTCGAAAACTACGAGAGGCAATATGGCACACAGCGTTACGCAAAGGCTCTCCGATGGATTATGGAGGAGGCGGGGGATGATATTTTCCTGAGTCTCGTGATGCCGAACTGCTACGAACACGCCGCAACCGAACTGCTCTACGGGGATATGATCAGGATTGACGATGATTGCTTCGAGGGAGACTGGAATTTCGTCAGCGCAAGACGGCGTGGGGAAGTAAAAAACCATTGGCCGATGTATCCCAATGTCTTCGACGGGATGATTGGGTTTTCCGACATCATTCAAAAGGGGAAAATGATAGCCGATGGAGACTTTATGCGCCTGAATCGCCTTGCGAATACAGCAGAACGCCGTTTTCTCTTTTCCATTATGGTTATGGGAGGCTCGGCGCTCGCGATTGCCGACCAGTTCGACACGGTGACGGACGATGCGATGGAAATCTATCGCAACAGTGAACTGATTGAGCTGAACAAGCAGGGATTTGTCGCAAAACCATTGAGCCGCAACATACGGGACATAAAAAGTTCGACCTGGGTGGGGAAACTATCCGACGGAAGTTTTGTCGTAGCACTTTTCAACAGGGAAAACAAGACTATGGAATATGGCATCCGTTTCGACGAAAATCTTGGAATAGAAAGCGGCATGGCGCGGATCCGGGACCTTTGGGAACACTCTGAGCTCGGGATTATGGAGGGCGGATTTTCACGAAGCCTGGAGCCTCATTCCTGCGTTGTGATTAAAGTGACTCCCACCGAAATAAACAAATCTGGCTTCGGATGCACACGTCAGCGATAGTTTGGAACACCTTTTGCCGCAAACCCCGCGCAAAAAACACAAACTAAAACCAAAAGATGAACGTATGAAGACAAAGACAATGCTTCTTGCGCTCGTCGCCTTTGTGGCGGCAGCCTGTTCGGAAACCGGTACGGACAAATATGACACGAAACTAACCTCACCATCCGGAAATCTTGAAATGACATTTACCCTCAGGGGCGACGGAACCCCGGAATATTCCCTAAAACATGGGGATACGGACGTCATTCTCCCGAGTGCGTTGGGATTCGAATTGCGTGAGGGACAAATGATGCGGGGATTTGAGTTTATTGATGAGAGCCGTTGCTCTACCAATGAGGTGTGGCACCCGGTATGGGGAGAGGAAGACTCAATCCGCGACAACCACAACGAACTGCTTGTGAACCTTCGGCAAAGCGAAACCGGCAATCTTATGTCTGTGAGATTCAGGCTTTTCGACGACGGACTCGGCTTTCGTTATGAATTTCCGGACGCTCAGAAACTCTGCTATTTCGTAATTAAAGAAGAGATGACCCAGTTCGCCCTTGCCGGAGACTGGAAGGCTTGGTGGATTCCGGGAGACTTTGACACTCAAGAATATGAGTATATAGAAGGACGAATTTCCGAGGTTCCGGAAAAATTCGACATTTGCGGGAACATGTCGCAGACTCCTTTCTCAAAAAGCAGTGTCCAGACATCTTTGCAGATGAAAACTGACGAGGGACTGTATGTGAACATTCACGAAGCGGCGCTGGTGGATTACCCTTGTATGCACCTTCTCGTGGACAGTCGAAATCATTCTCTCCGCTCGTTCCTCACTCCGGACGCCCAGGGAATGAAGGGATATATGCAGACCCCGTGCACGACACCGTGGAGAACCATTCAGGTCACAGAAACCGCCACAGAGATGCTTGCAAGCCGTCTGGTGCTCAACCTCAACGAGCCTTGTGCGCTGGAGGATGTAAGTTGGATTCACCCGGTGAAGTATATGGGCGTCTGGTGGGAGATGATTGCCGGCTGCTCAAGTTGGGCCTACACCGACGATTTCCAGTCCATACACCTCGACAAGACAGATTATGCTTCCGCAAAACCTAACGGACGGCATGGTGCGAACAATGAGAATGTGCGCAAATACATCGATTTTGCCGCAGAAAACGGATTTGACGCCCTTCTTGTGGAGGGATGGAACGTCGGTTGGGAGGACTGGGCTGGAAAGAGCAAGGATTATGTCTTCGATTTCGTCACTCCATATCCGGATTTCGACATCGACGCACTCAACGCATACGCCCATAAGAAAGGTATCAAACTCATTATGCACCACGAAACGTCGTCGTCGGTGAGGAATTATGAACGCCACATGGAGGCGGCCTACAGTCTGATGAACAAATATGGATATGATGCCGTGAAATCGGGATATGTCGGGAACATACTCCCGCGCGGTGAACATCACTACGGACAATGGATGGTGAATCACTATCTTTATGCGGTCACAGAGGCTGCGCGTCATAAGATTATGGTGAATGCCCACGAGGCTGTGCGCCCGACCGGTCTGTGCAGGACCTGGCCGAACCTCATCGGAAACGAGTCGGCACGAGGCACTGAGTATCAGGCATTCGGAGGCACAACTCCAAAGCACGTCACGATTCTCCCGTTCACCCGTCTGAACGGAGGTCCGATGGACTACACTCCGGGCATTTTCGAAATGGACCTGAGCAAGTTCACAAACAACAAGTCCAAGGTAAACGCGACCATAGCCAATCAGCTGGCACTCTACCTGACTCTCTACTCCCCTCTCCAGATGGCAGCGGACCTGCCGGAGAATTACTCCAGGTTTATGGATGCGTTCCAATTCATCAAGGACGTTGCAGTCGATTGGTCTGAGAGCCGCTATCTCGCAGCTGAACCGGGTGATTATCTGGTGGTTGCAAAGAAGGCCAAAGGCACCGGGCAATGGTTTGCAGGCGGCGTCACGGACGAGAACAGGCGTGAGTTCAATGTTCCGCTCGACTTCCTTGAGAAGGGCAGAAGCTACACTGCGACCATCTGGCAGGATGCCCCGGACGCGCACTACCGCACAAACCCGCAGGCCTACGTCATAACTGAGAAGACCGTCACCGCCGAGGACACGATAGCAGTGACTGCCGCGCCCGGAGGAGGTTTCGCGATTGAATTCTCGCTCTGATTCATACACATGATGAAAAAATGACTACCTTTGCAGAGGTTTCGCATTCGCATTTTTGAGCGGATGCGGAACCTCTGCACATGGATTGCTGGTCTACATCAGATATACTTTTCTCCGATGCCTGTCTCGTGTACTGCGTGACAGGTGTTTTCTGTGCTCTCGTCAGGTGGTTCCATGTCTGCGGGCCATACTCCGGGGCTGCGGCTGACTACTACTATCCCGCAAGGAAGCAGCTGACCTTCTTCTACGCTTTCTGCATATTCCAGTTCCCTTATGTGATGAATCCGACAGACGGGGCAACGTGGATTTATGTGAGCATATTCGGGATACTCTACTATCCGGTCTGCTTCGCCCTGCTGTTCAGGCGCTACTTCGACCGGAGGAAACTGTATGACAGCTGGAGAGGACTGATATTCACCACACTGCCGCTCACGATGCTGCTTGCGCTGTGCATCGCGGCCCTGTCCGCAGGCGACTGGGTGGTGGCGCACAGGAAGGCGCTGTGGGCTGCAGGTGGAGTCGCGGGAATCGCCCTCATGTCCTACACCGCGACGGTGGCCGTGCAGCTCAAGCGGAAGATTGACAAATACCACTACGACAATTTCTCCTGCGAACACGACTTCCCGTACAGGTTCGCCGAGAGGGTCGTCTGGCTGCCGTTTTTCTGGTTCGCCCTGTCGCTGTCCGTCTTCCTTTCGGGGAACAGGTGGGTGAAGTTCGGCGTGGACCTCGCCATGACCGTCCAGATGGTCTTCTTTCTGATAAAGGTGCTGCACCCTCAGCGCATGTCTCCGGATGGAGCTGAAACCGGTGCGGAAGACGCCCCCGAAGCCGATGAATCCGGCCCGGAGGCTGGTGGAGAGATAGCCAGGACCGCGCTCGCCGACAGCGCGGAGAGAGAGGCGATACACAGGGTGCTCGCGGAGACAATAAGGAGGATGTACCTCAACTCCGGACTGCTGAAGACGGATGTCATAAATGAAATCGACTATGGGAAGAAGACCCTCGCGAAAGAGTATATATCCGAGGTCGGATTCTACAATTTCGTCAACGCGTTCCGCCTCGAGCATGCGCGCCTCTACCGTGAAGCTCACCCGATGGCTACGCTCGACCAGATTGCGGAAGTTTCCGGCTTCCGTGACCGCTTCGCCCTCAACTATGCGAAAAAGAAGATAACCTTCGACTGCCGCAGTCTCACCGGAGATTTCCATCCCGACGTGAAATAATTGCAGAAACGGCGGGGAACCGTCTCCATTTTCACAACAAAAGCCCCACGTTCACCCCAATCTTGAATTCCGTGGTTTAACTTTGCCGAGTTTTTCTAAACCAGCCGGAACATCCGGCATTTAGAACACAACAAGAAAAATTTAAACAGCTTCTTAACCGCTAAAACGGAGATACAAGTGAAAATTCTTAAACTTTTGACATCCGCGTCCCTGATTGCGATGCTGGTCGGCTGCGCGGGAAACGAAAATGGAGAAAAGGACATACCCGTTCCTGTCCCTGAAAAGGAGACTGTCCTCCCTGGAGAGCCAAGTGTACCCTCAAAGAAGAATACAGAAACGACCCCGAAGGAGAACGTTGGTGGGAAAACCGTCAAAGAAGGCACATCTGTAAAGGTGAGCGAAGCAGGAAACGGGACAGAAGAAACTGCAGCCGCGAATAAGGCAGCAAGGGAAGATACTGCCACCACGGGGTCCGCTGGCGCCGCCACTGAAGAGGGAGAGCCAACAGAGAGCATTCCGGCCGTAAATGAGGTCTTTGAAGAAGTTAAGAAACCCGTTGAGACAAAGGAAACGGCTCCAGACAAAAAAGAAGAAGTGACGCCCGAGGTGACAGAAGTGGCATCCATAGACAAGGACCCCGCTCAGGAGAAGGCTGAAGCCACATGCCCGGGCACAGGGAAATGCTCCGGACGGAGCGGATGGTACGCCGGCATCGAGGGCGGACTCGATTTCGCAGAAAGCGGGATGAGCAGCTTCGGGACAGGCGGCACACGCGCCGGCGGAGGAGCCGGACTGGCCGTGGGCTACCGCTTCAACAGCTGGCTGTCCATGGAACTCGGGGCGTCTTTCGGAAAGGCGCGCATGACGGCATACGGCTGCTGCTCAGATGCCAACCTCTGGCTGTCAGACGAGGGAGAGATATTCAACGCGGCGGTGCTCGGTATGAACGGCGGCTACTACAGCGAACTTGAGAGCGCGGTATTCTTCCAGAAATATGGCCTGCGGGTAAACTTCGACATATTGGGACTCATACCTGAAACCAGGGACGGGAAATGGAGCCTGGAGCTGTCTCCGGAGATTCTCGCCATGGGACCGTCAGCAAAAATCAGCAAGTCGGGCGCAACCATCTACAGCGCCACGAACTGGCAGGCAGGGCTCGGAGGCAGGCTACAGGCCGGATATGCGTTCCTGCCATGGATGAGGGCCGGAGTGTTCACCTCTCTGGACTTCGGTCTTGGCAGCCACATCGATGCGCTTCCGCAGAACGGACACAGAAGAAACTACATTTGGGAAAGCGGCGTACGCATGGTTTTCTCAATTCCCGACAAAAAATCCAGACGATGAAAAGATACGGTTTGAAGATGGCGGCAGGACTGCTCCCGGCAATTTTGGGACTCGCATCCTGCAAAGTGAATGTGATGCACGGGGACACTGCCGACGGGATGCAGTCGGTAAGCATTGAGCTGTACTATGCCGAAGAGCGGCAGGACACGCCTAAAATCTCCGACATAATGATTCTCATACACAAGAATGCGGATGTGCAGACGCACCGCTTCGGTGAGCCGAAGGAACTTGCACGGAAATGCTTCCTCCTTGACGAGGGTGACTACCGCTTCATCTCCGTGGTGAACCTCTCCGGATCATGCGGGATCGGAGGCGCGGACGGGGCTGTAATGTCATTCTCAGACCTGTCGGCAAACCCGGAAGAGTGTTTCGTGGGGACATCGGACGCGAGAATCGGGAATTCAGGACATCAGCTCGTGAAGTCCGGCATAGCGGCGTTCTTCCCCGAACTCACGATCGAACTCGCGGAGGCCGAAAAAGTCACGGGCATAGAGGTGGAATTCCTCAACATGGCGGCGGGCGTAGACTTGCTCGACATCGATGCGGACGGCCATGGAGTCACGACAGGCGGCACCGCAACAGCGCGGCGCATCCCCACGCTCAACTCTGCGGACGGCACGGTCGCGACAGATGTAATGAGGGTGCTCCCCACGGTCAGCGGCGAGACGTTCTCCGCAATAAGGATGACTGTGGACATGAATGACGGAAGGTCGATGAAATGCAGCATCGAAGCCCCCGAGATGAAGCAGGGCGGGAAATATATCCTCCGCCTCAAAGTCAGCGAGCTCCGGGAATACATACGCGTAAGCCCCTGCAGCATCGAGGGATGGACGGAAGGATGGACCATCGACGGAGCCGTGCCCGACCCCAATGACTGAATCGATATAAAAACACAAACACCAATAATATGAAAAGAACAATTTACTGCTTGACGTTTCCAGTTCTTGCGGCGCTCATGTTCGCATCATGCGACAAGAACGCGGCATTGGAGGAAACCGAAACGGGAACCCCGCAGCGCATGCTCGTGGTTCCGTCCATGGCCGGAAAGACAACCGGCATCACCCAGACATCCGACATCAGCACGTTCATGCTGAAGATCTCCGATGCAAAACAGGCGCGCTACAACTATTATGTGGCGATGAAGCATGAAAACGGGAAATGGAAGAGCTACTCCGTGGACGGGGAGGGCAACCTCGGCGAAGAGATCCAGATGCTCTGGAGCAATGCGAACAGCCCTGTCACCGCGGCCGCCATTTTCAATGACGGCAAATGCTTCAAAGAGTCCTCGTTCGATGAATTCACCGTGACGGTCAATGAAGACCAGAGCACGGAAGAGAACTTGAAGAAGAGCGACATCCTATACATGGATCCGGTCACAGCCAGTCCGACCGACCATAGCGACGGAAGCGTGGACGTCACCTTCGATCACCTCCTGTCCAAACTCCATATCACAATCAAACTCGACGACGAGTTTAACAAGGAACCGGGGACCGAGACAAATCCGATAGAAAGCGTGAATGTGAACGGATTCTCTTCCGGAAAAATATTCACCATATACGGGGATGGACAGTGGGCAACTGGACCACAGGAAAAAATGATTTCCATAAAGGCCTGTCCTGTGGGCTACACCCCTGGAGAACTCGGAAAAACGAAGGCAGTCGCAGAGTATGAATGCCTCGTAGCACCGGACAGGGTCAGTTCCAGCTTCAAAGTACGGATAAACATAAACGGAAAGGGATACGAATGGGTGTCGGAAAGCGAGAACGCCTTCGCCCCCAGCCACAGCTATGAACTCCCGCTTAAGGTCGGGAAAGGCATGGTGGAGCTGACCTCTCCTATCACTGTTTCCGAATGGTCAGATGACAGTCTTCCTGACGGGGACACCGACGCGGAGACCTTTGTCGTATGGGACGGAACTGTGTCAGACCAGGACAGCATACAGGGAACCGGGACTGAAGCCGACCCGTACCTCATAACGTCCGGAGCGGACCTCGCCTGCATCGCCCAGGCAATCAACTCCGGAGTAGTGGGAAAATTCTCATACAAGGCATATTACCACCTCTCCGAAAACATCGACCTCGCAGGAATCGAATGGACACCTATCGGCTATGAGAAGAACTACCAGGGCAACGGTTTCAACGGAGTGTTCGACGGAAACGGGAAGACCATCAGGAACCTCAAGGTCGACATGAGCGGGACGGAGAAAAGTGCCGGACTGTTCGGAAGCGTTGCATCCGCGACAATCAAGGACCTGACCATAGTTGACGCCGACGTCACCGGAGATATCATGGCCGGAATACTCGCCGGAACGATAACCCAGCTCGGAGGAAGCGGACAGCCGGAAGTGACCAACTGCCACGTGAGCGGAAAAGTGTCAAAGTCGAACAATGGTACCGAAAAATTCGGTGGCCTCTTCGGAGCTGCGAACTACCTCACCGCAAACAACTGCACCGCCGATGTGACCATTGTCGGAGTAGCATGCTCCGGAGCATTTGCAGGAAGCTCTTTCATCTGCGACTACAGCAACTGCACAGCAAGAGGAAGTGTGTCCGGCACGTGGGCGACCGGAGGCTTCAGCGGCGCAATTGAATATGGCAGCTATGTGGAATATTGTATATCATACGCGGACGTAGTCGCAACCGACTGGAACTGCGGCGGATTCGTGGGCTATTTTGCCGGCGAGAACGAGAACAACACTGCTGTCGCCGAAGGCTGCAAGGCATACGGAACCGTGACGTCAGACCTGAACATGTCTGTGCATCACGCCGGCGGTTTCGCCGGGTACATAGGTTATGCGGAAGCCCAAAACTGCACCGCCGCTGGAGAAGTGAAGGTAACTTACCTCCAAGACGGTTCACAGGCAGGCACATTCCTCGGATTTGACGCCGGATATGCCAAGACCGAAAAGTGCAGCTACATTTCGGCAAAGAACAAGCAGAACCTGAATGCAATCGGCAACACGGCCGAAGCCACGAGCTCACACGACATCACCGCGAGATAAGTAAACATTTAGGTTTACAAACGAACAAATCTGAAATATCATGAAAAATCTGAAATACATATTTGCGGCGGCAGCAATAGCTGCAGCGGCAGCCGGATGCAGCAAGGAAAACGCGGTGCAGACAGGCAATTTCCCATCAGACGGCGTGGTACGCATCCGCCCGACGGTCACCCAAACGGTCACCAAGGCCGGCTCCCAGGAGTATGAAGGCACGCTCGGACTGTTCATCGACTATGGGACAAATGACAAGTACACCATGAGCAACGTGCGCTGGAGCAGCGATGCCAACGGAGTCTGGACTCCGGACGTGACCATGCTCTGGAAGGACGTCACGAGCCCAGCCTCAGTCTATGCCTACGCGCCATATTCCGTGTCTGCCCTCTATTCTTCGCAGGTACCGTTCAGCATAACCCCCGACCAGTCGGAAGGAATCGGGGAAGCCGACCTGCTCTATTTTTCCCAGGAAAGCTTCTGCCCATACTCGGATCTCGACTGGGCCAACGCCGTATCAATCAAATTCAAGCATGCACTCGTGAAGATCGAGCTCAGCATCACCTACGGCAACCAGTTCGGCGACAACACGCCTACTATAAAAAAGGTGGTCCTGAAAAAATCCGCAGGAGATGTGATATGCGACCTGAGTGACGGAGAGGTCACGGCGATGGGCACAACGACTGATGTGATCATGCACAAGTACAGCGAGTCAGGATACGAGTGCATCTGCTATCCCGCCGATATCCTGGAGGCCGGCGACGACTTTATCGTCGTGACTGCCGATGACGGAACCGGAGAAAAGAACTTCACCTACAGGATTCCGGACGGCGGTTTCAATCTGATTGGCGGACGTTCCTACCACCTGAATCTCAGGGTTGGCAAAAATAAACTCGTTCCGGCAAGCGTGGTCACCGTAAACGACTGGAATGCGACGGAGGAGATAGAAGGCGGAGAAGCAGAATCTTTATAAAAATGAATATGAAGAAATACATAATCGCAGTTTCCGCGGCGGCTGCAGTCATCGCAGGTTGCGGTAAAGTCACTGTGAACCAGGAAGAGAAACCGGCTGAGGCTGCAAAATACATCACCGTGTCAACCGGAATAGACACTCGTGTGGAGACGACTGAAGCAGGGGACGAGATATTCTCGGAGAATGACAGGATCAGCATATACGCATGGACCGGAGACGCCGCTGTGGTCCCGGCCGCTGCGGACAGGGTGGTGAACAATGCCATCAACACGCTCAACGGAAAGGTCTGGACACCGGATGTGCAGATGCTGTGGAAAAATCCGGTAGACCCGCACTATTTCATAGGCATATACCCGGCTACGGAAAGTTCGGTCGTGGATCTGACTGCAGGAGACTTCACTTTCGACATGAATGACCAAACGTCAGGCGACCTCCTCGTGGCCACCAGCACCGATGGCATCAGGTCGAGCGCGAATCCGGTCAACCTCAACTTCAAGCACGTGATGGCGAAGCTCATAGTCAAGCTCACCTACCGCGACCAGTGGGGCGGAACTCCTGAGGTGGAGTCTGTGAGTGTCCAGGATTTCTGCAAACAGGCAAAGGTCAACTACATGACCGGCAAAGTCACGGCAACGCAGGACAGGGCAGCCGCAGGACAGCTGCCGGAGATTGAGGAGAACACACGCTACGAGTCGGTGATGATTCCGCAGAGCGGCGTGAAGAGCATCATCATACGCATCGGCGGCCATGACTATACGTTCACGCACAGCGGGGACATCAAGTTCGAAGGCGGCAAATACACGACGGTGAACATCATAGTCGGACGCGATGAGGTGAAAGCCGGTGACATCACCATCAGCAAATGGATTGAAGGCGAGGAAATCAAGGGAGGAGAAGCACTTGACTAAGTTTTACCGACGCCTCAGACGGCGTATCAGACTGAGGACTATGCGGTCCAGAGGTATTGTGGCGGAAGCTCTGCGGAGACCTTCCGCCACAATTGTTGTAGGGGTATAGGTCTGCTTGACAGTCTCAATAGATCTGAGAATATCCTGTTTTCTGCCGGCAATGTCTGCATAAAGTTTCGTTCTGGCGGAGTCGAGTCCGGCCATGTCCTTTATTTCGCTGTAGTTCATCGCTCACCTCCCTTTTCATTGTCGTCAAAGAACAGACGGACGAACATGCGGACAAGCCCGTTGATGAAAAGTCTGTCCCTAAGAAGATAGAGTACAACGATGAGAATCAGGAAAAAAGCGGCCACGATGAAAGCACCTGCGGCGTAGTTGCCGATGAGCCTGCCAATCAGAAGTATAGTTCCGAAAGAGGCGGCCATCAGGACGATGCTGCCGAGCGTAAGGAAAAGCACTGAGAGCAGGATTCTGTTAAGAGCCACAGACAATCCCTTGACTGTCCGTAGTTTCAGTTCGTCAATTTTCAAATTGACATAGGCCGCAGTGCCGGCGGCAAGTTCTTCTGCGGGTTTTGTGAAACGACTTTCCATCAGGCAATATCTATTTGTTTACCGGGAGTTTTCGGAGCGTTGTCAACATCGGCTATGACTTCATCATCCTGGTCGTAGCCGTCGTCATCCTCGTCAACATCATCCTCAGATTCGAGCCCGGAAGCAAGTGCCCTCTCCAGTTTGTCGAGCCGCTCGCACAATTTGTCTTTGAGTGATGCTTTCATTTCCGCGCCCTCGGCACGAAGGAGTTCCTTGAGGTCGTTCAGGTCGGACTTGGCAGCGGCCATTTTGTCAGCAGCCGCCTCGTAAGTACCCCTGGCAAAGTCGCAACCGTCTTTTGCCGCATTTTTAATTCTGCGTCTTGTCACTTCGCCCTTTTCCGGAGCAAGCAGGATTCCGAGAGCTGCGCCCACGGCTGCCCACGGCGGCGGATTTGCAATCGAGTTTTCGTTGTAATTTGTTCTTTCTATAGACTACACGAAGTCCTGCTTCTCAACCCCTCACGCAGCGGAGCGAGAAGCGGGACTTCTCGTTTGCCGTGCTCAGGGCGGCATTTTAACTATTTTTAGTAAGCGTTAAAAAAATAACTTGAACTAAATTTGTATCAGATTTATGAGGATAGATTTCTTTTGGAAGAAGGAGTGTACTGGAGGTACACGACTGATGAGAAAATAAATATAGACCATAAAGATATGCAAATTGTTCAAGTTATGTTTTAACGATTACTTAATGAAACAAAGTCAAAAAGGTGTATCTTTACGGGATAAAGAAAGACAAGATAATGGACAAGATATATTGTGACCTCATGCTGTTCGCCTCGGGAGTCATCGCGGTGCTGGCCGTAATGATTCTGGGCATGAAGATTCCGCAAAAACCGGAGTTCTCCAAGTTCAGGAAATCCAGGACTACACTGGCAGCATCGTTCATCACGCTTTCAGCGCTGAACTTCGTCTGCTATTTCACAGGATATGACAGTGCGCTCGACAAGCTGAACACACTGATTGTCGCCTCTTATCAGGCCCTGCTGCTAACGGGTACGCTTCTAGTGTTCATACGCCCCGATGTAGTAACCAAGAAATGGGTCTGGAGCCAAACTGCGGCTATAACCGCTATGTCCGCCCTGTTGTATGCGGCGATGTTCCTCGCCCCGGCACTCTACCGACCGCTTTTCTGCGGAGCTGCAGTCCTTCTCATCCTCCAGCTTATCATCTACAGCATCAGATTCTTCCGTTCGCTCAGCGACACCCTATCAGAAGCCAACGATTACTATGCCGAGGAGTGCGCCCCGAGACTAAGCCGGATAAAGGCAGGATTTATCCTTATGCTCGCCATCGGAGTTATGGCGCTCTGCACTCTCTTCACCGGGCCGTGGTTCTACATCGTCTTTGTCCCGACCTATCTCATCTGCTACACCTTCGTGGCCATGTGCATGCAGCGCTATATCGGCGAAGCATCATTCATACTTCCAGCCATCGCGGACACTGCATCCGAAGTGGTTTCCCCTACGAGGCCCGATGTCTCCCAGACGACAGCCGCTGGAGTCTCGCGAGGCGCTTCAATTCCTGAGGAGAAGCTGAATGCTCTTCGTGAAAGGCTTAGGCAATGGGAGGCCGAGGGAAAACATCGGGAGAAGGACATCCCCTACAAAGACATACTCAAAACTCTCAACACCGACGCGGCGACGATGCGCACATTCATGAAAAGCGAGAACGGAATGGACTTCCGCTCGTGGCGGAACCAACTGCGCCTGCGCGATGCCTGTACGATGCTCCGTGAACACCCCGAAATGACGGCGGGGCAAGTCAGTGAAGCCGTGGGCTACAGCGACGGCAGCAATTTCCACACGGACTTCAGAAAATTCACCGGAATGTCCTCCAGCGAATACAGAAGGGCTCACACCGACTCCACCGGATTTTCTAAAGAGTCAGACGGGATTTGAGACGGCGGAGGCCGATTTAGTTTTCTGCCAGTTTCTTGACTTCGTCAATGCTTAGCCCCATACAAGAGGCTATGGTTTCAAAAGGAACGCCCGCAAGGATGAGATTCTTAGCGCCATTGCGTGCCTGCTGCCGAATGCCTTGTTTACGGCCCTGCTTGAGGCCCTTCTTCACGCCGAAGTTCCACACGGAGTTGAGATCGTCGATGAGTGCTTCCTTGTCCATTGACATCTTGATATATAATTTCTTCTGTACCTTGTTGAAGTTGGCAACTCTCGACGCGCTCAGAAGGCGGGCCATCACCTTGTCCTCAACCCACGAGGGAAGATTCTTCATCTTTCCGAGGTGCTTGAACATATAGCACCAACGGTCAAGGTCGGTCTTGCATTCTCCCGGCTTCTTGTCGAAAAAGCCCAACGACGCAAATATAATATTTATTGTTGACGGTGCAAACTCATTTGTAGAATATTCTTTTAGAGTGTAGTGAGAGAAGAGGCGCTGTCCGTAGGTGACCCCGTCTTCGGTCATCGGTTTCGATTTTAGGATGACTATGACATAGACCGGTTTGAGACGGCTGTAGATGGATGGGCGATATAACGGGCGGACGGCGATTTCGGCATCATCGATGTCATTCGCAAACTCATCTTGCATTATTTCATTCTCAAACTCATCTTTCATCGCCTTTATGTTGTCACGCACATTCCGCCTGTCGGATTTTGAAGAATCAGCATCCGTCGGGCGGCGCAGACCGAGTTCGTAGGTCTTGCAGGCGTAGTTGACAAAGCGTTTAAATAGACTGTCATTGCTCACTTTCTGCACCTCGATATCGAAGACTCTTCCCTGCTCGTCTATGCAGGTGAGGTCCATTACGACGCGACCGCCGTCAATCGAAGGAGAGGCGACCTCGTTGCGGATGTTGATGATTTTCTCCACGTGGCGGTCGTTGTGGAGCATCACGTTGATGAGCGCGATGAGAAGGTCGCTGTTGTCGGGAGAGCAGAACACCGTTTTGAACCCGGGGTCGCTGAGAAGGTCCACATAGACTTGGGAGTCGAGATAGCGGAGTTCGTCTTCGGAGAAGTCGATGCCGAAATCGTCCGGGCCGTCTTCAAGTAGGCAGAGGAGGTCCTCGGTGTTGTAGCCGGAGACTGTCGCGTTGTTGTTTACATCGTTGCCAGCATTGTTCGCAGTCCTGGCGGCACCGGAGTATTCCGGAGGCAGAGGTGGAAATTTCTTTATCATTTTCA